>JACCDO012346805.1_pt1 | contig 93301 bp, 107 predicted proteins | sample 7446101 | NCBI WGS metagenome assembly JACCDO01 (sample SAMN15323440, study PRJNA562643) | freshwater metagenome | isolation source: river surface water | place: USA:Blue River Watershed | collected 2017-08-16
AAATATGCCAGTAAAAAAATTGAAATAAAAATTCAAATACTTATTAATACTATTAAATATTTATATGTGAATCATTAAAAATGAGTAAAGCCACAAATTATTCTAAGCTTACCGATTCAATCGGTCATTTGAAGAATACTATCAATAGATCAGAGGAGGAGTTGTTGATCGCAAATGCACACAAAGATTCATTAAATTCAATGGATAAAGATGTATATATAACTTATTATAATTCCATGAAAAAATTAAAAGAAGAAGAAAAAAATTTAAAAAAAATATTAAAAAAAAATCGAAATCCAGAAAAAATTGCAGAACAGATGAATTTGATAGAAAGTCTTGAAATGAATTTTGTAAATAATATGAGTAACATGAAAAAAATTCGCAGTCAATGTTTATCGGCCTACAGAAAAATAAAAGGACTGAATGTAAAAATAAAGGATACTCAAAAAGAAATTTATTTAAGAGAGCAAAGATTAGTAGTATATGAAAAAGATCTTAAAAAAACAGATAAACAATTAATAGTGGAGGAGCAAAAACTATTAAAAAAAATAGATAAACTTCCGGTTGATATTATAAAATATATTGAAGAATATCTACCTTACAGAACAAGAGTTGAACTCCTTGAAAAAAGAATAAAAATATTAAATTATTTTAAATTAGATAAATATTTATCGCATAATTTATCTGGTCTGTTGTCATTAAGAAAAGATTTTATTGATATGCAGAGACCTGAAGATAAAGTAAGGTATATCACTCATTTCAAGGATAAAAACGAAAATTATTATTTAAACATAAAATACAATCACAAATCATTTTGTTGCGATTTGATTGCAAAAAAAGATATGGAGTATCAATTTAATCTGGCCAAACTTGTAAACCCAAAGTGGGCATATGATGCCATTAAAATGTTTTATGTGCATTTTAAAGATATTCACATGAAAATCAAGAAACATTATGAATATAAAGTTATCGCAGACGTCGATACTAAAGAAATAATTGAAATTGACAAATTACCACATTTAAATTATTTATTACTTCCGCATATGTAAATTTAATCCCTTTTAATTACCTTTTTAATTACCCTTTTTTCATCACTCATTTCTTCAATTTGTCACTCATTTCTCGTCTTTCGATAAATGTCCTATATGGTGCACCTGTGGCACAAATAAATTTTTTTACGTAGCACGCGTAACACAATATGTATCACCGGTGCTACACGGCTTAGTGCTAAGGTCGCACTATGCACTATATTGCAAATATTAATTCTTTTTTATATTCCATTTTCCATGTACCGATAGATTGCTCTTCGTATAAAATAAATATACTTAAAGAGATCCCATAATAATTATTAATAACAATATGATTGATGAAAATGTATTGATAAAATTAAAAAAATTATATTATGGAGCTCAAGATAAATTTTTTGATGAACATGAATTATTAAATCAAAATAATGATATTAATCCGCCTGATTATGATTTTGATAATATTGAAACAAGAACATTTACATATGATGTATATGAAATAAATAAAGACAATCATTTTATTCATATGATTAAACATAAAGAAATAGACGAAGGATATACAAATTTCAAAATAAGTCCTTCAGAAAATATAAATAAAATTACATTGGAAATAGGCGGTGAAATTATAGAAAATAATACATTATTTAAACATCTAGGACAAGAACCAACTTTTTATTCGATGAATAAAAAAGTACTTCCTTCTTTATGTTATCATAAAAATATAATAAAAATATATACGGATATACCTGGAAAATATACCATTACATATGATGTCGTAAAAAATAAAAAACAAAATTTATATTTATCCAATAGTGAAAATGTATCGATAATATATCAAGAACAATGTACCAATAAGATTTATGAACATATTGAAAGCTCTATAAAACTAAACGTAAATATGAATCACCCAATAGTTGAGATGTACATATTTACAAATTTTAAAGAAATAGAAGACATAAGATTATCAATAGATGAACATACCGACTTAATACCGGTAAAAAAAGATAATTATTATTATATTTATTTTGGAGATAAATATGCTGTAAATTTTTCAAGAATAGATGAAGGAATAATGAAAGTTAAATCAAAAGTATCAATACAAAATCCAGAATTGTATATTTATGGAATAGGAAAACAAGCAATAAAAATTAAGCGTGGATTATCAGGGCAATTTTTTAGTAAATAAATTCGTTTATATTTTAAAAGAATTCTTTAGTATAAAATAAAATTAAATGATTTGGTTTTTAATTCACAACATAGTTCAATTATTTCCTTCAGATAATAATCAAAAGAAAAATCTGACGACATTTTTATTAGGTGTTGTAATATATACCATCCTATATTCATGGATTGGTACATTGACTTATGAAAATAATAAGTTTTTATTCACTTTTTTCAACTTCTTTTTTTACATAGTATTGGCTGATGCATTTTCAATGGCAGTAATATATAAAAATTATTATAATACGACGATTCTAACAGAAATAAAGGATGTTGTAGTTAATAAATGCGATAAGAATTCATGCAAAATAGATGACAATATTTCATTATCTGATGAACTTGTTAATGAACTCGTTTTCCCCAAACCCGGGGACCAAAGTTAATATGTTTACCTGGATTATTTAATATTGGTAAAGTATCATTTGAAATTGGTGGAGGAGGAATAGGAGGAACAACAGAAACTTTATTTATAACATTATTTAATAAATAAACCAATAAAAATAATTTATGATTCATATAATATTATATATAAAAATATATAATAATAAATATATAAATATAAAACGATATTTTACTAGAATGAAAAATATAGTTTGTTTAAAATCACTTCAACCATGCCAAGCCTGTAAATTAAAAGGATTCTTTTCTTATTCTAAAAATAAGGGAGATTTTATAACATGCCCAAGTTGCGGACAAGGCGAATATTTCTGGGGAGGTGTTTGCGATGAAAAGTTTGTTGAAGATTTGGACCTAATTATTTACAATAACCAAGACGAGAAAGATATGCATTTTAAATATTCCTACTGCAATCATTGTAAAATAATATTTAAAAAAGGATGTATGCATGCCGAAAATATTTTGAATGCACATTTCATAAAGAAATGGAAAAATAAGAAAACGGGAGAAAAACATGAAGGTATGCCATTATTTGATGACAATCAAGATTGGTTTGATAATGTAAACGACGTGGAAATCATTGAGGAATGGTGTCCACATAAAGGAAATAAATGTATAAGAACAAATTATGTATTAAGTAAAGGTTGTGATCTATAATAATTATGATATACAGCAGTCATAGCCATAATAAATAAATAGATGAATAAACTTACAATATAAAACATCATGTCGTTATATTCGGAAGAAGTTGTTTTTACATATTGCTTTTTATGTTTTTGTTTTGATTTTTTATGTACTTTGTTTTGCTGATCATCAAGATAAAATTTGCTGATAGGTTCTTTTAAACAAAAATTTTTATTTAATCTAATTTTGCTCATATAAATATAAATATAAACTTATATTTATATTAAAATAAAATATTATTATAATAATCGGTAATATTCTTTTTTATTAATATCCTTATCTAATTTTCTAGTATTGATTTCAAGACGTTTTATTTCTTTGTATAACATAAAAGGTACAAAAGGAGGTAACATATAAATAAACATTCCAAAAAAAGATTGTATAATGTCATCAACATAAAAATAATTTGGTTTATTTTTAATTTTATAATTTTCAATATAAGTATTGTCATATTTCATTTTAACATAATGTTCCAAATCTTGTTGGTATCTTTCAACATCAACCTCATGTTCATATTTAAATAACTTGTGGCCTCTATACATGCCAAGAAAACCCCAAGATACATATAACGACGTGAATACCACATAGGATAAAACATCTTTATCGATTTTATTAATCTCTTCTTTTTTTGGAAATTTGGTTGCTGAATGGCGATGCATAAATCTTCTACCAATGTTTATATTTGAAAAAATTCGATTCATTAAGTATATAATATACGTATTTACCTTTAAATAAATTTAATAAATATTATACAAATCCATCATGCATGTTAGGATCATAATGGTTTCCATATCTGCAAGAAGGAGGAATACATTCTAGTTCGTATTGAGCTTGACAATTTTGAACATAAATAAAATAATCTCCGTGATACAGGTAAGTATATGCTTTGATTCTCTCGTTATATTTTTTTCTTGCATTTTGTTCAAGAAGTATTTCTCTTCTTTTGTATTCTTCTTGTTGTTTTTTTGATGTACTTGATCCCATTTTTATAATTTGACGTAAATATATGAAATAAGAAGTAATGATAAAATATAAATCAATTTTATAAATAACTAATGAATATTATAATATCGTTATAAATTATACAAATGAAACAAAAAGGAGGTATGGAGGGTTTAGTTAAAGTACCTAAATTTAAGTACACATTAAATGACAAAAGAATATTATTTATTTCAACGATTTATCCTTATGCTGATTATTTTTTTGATCTAATAATAAAAATACCATTTAATACATATACATTTAAAGGAGAGGTTGAATATTATAGTGAATATGATGATAAAACAATAAATATAAATTGTTCTAGTACAGGTAATCCAACATATATTTTTTTTGGAGGATGTGCATATGAACTATTAAATAAATACTATAAAAATCTCGATTTATATAAATATGCAGATCCTACGGGAGATATAGATGTAAAAATTTTACCTCCAAAAATAACTTCATATGAAGATGAAGCTAATATAATATTTATTGATAAAAGTACAGGTAAAATTAATGCATTTTATTCGGATTTTACAACATGGATTTTTAATAAATTTTTGTCTAACATAAATAGCATGAAGGTATTATTAAATAAAATATCGAGTAATTTTGTTGAATTTGATATATTGGAATATGATGAAATCCCGAATGAAAATAAAACACCTGATAAAGGATATAAAATAGAAAAAATAGATAAATTCTATGTTGTTGGATTTTTAACGGAGAATATATTTAAAATACAAATAGTATGCAAGATATCTGAAAATAATATTTCTGTTATAGACCATATGGTGGAAATACTAATACCAACAGCAACACCCGGAAATGATGAATTTGATCCATCATTTACTGGATATAAACAAAAAAATATACAACAAATATCTATATCAGGAAATACATATAATATAGATAATTTTAATTCATTAATTGATGATAATATCGTATCTTACTTGAGTAGAAAAAACGTATATGGTCAAATTAATGAAAATGAGTATATACATAAATCTTTAAATCATGTCGCAAGACTTCTTTATTTATATGAATTATTTTACATATACAAATCAAGTATTAAAACAAATAATTTAAACTTAATAATCTTGTACGCAAAGAAAAAAAAAGAAATTGAACAACTGCAATTATTGCATTATTATAAAATAGTAGATAATATGTTTCATAAAATTAAAATAAATATGCAATATTTTTTAAATGCTTATCACTCTATATTAGAAACAAATAAATATGCTTACAAAATGTTTACTATAAATAATCCAAATTATTTTATAAATAATGTACCGGAAAATGAATTGCACGATAATTTTATTATAAAATTGTTTGATAGTGATTTATTCGAAAGTACACAAGGAGTACTAACATTTTCAAATATTCCAGGCGTTGGAGGTAAGGGTAAAAAATATAAATCAAAAAAAAATAAAATAAAGAAAAAAAATAAGAAGAAAACAAAAAAAAATAAATTAAATAAAAGAAGAAATAAATCAAGATAATCACAAATTCATCAGTCCAATAATTGATACAACATAGATAAAAATAATAAAATATATCATAATAGCCTTATTATTTTGGTCTTGCTGTATTTTCAATATAACTTTATTATTATCATAAATAATATTATGTAAAACTTCATCTGGAAATTCCCTCGAAACCTTTCTCAAGAACACAGCATATTTATTATGTTTTAACAAACCAAATATCATGTCAATTTCATGTGAATTTCCTCCATTAAAAATATATGGACTAGTTGCGCTGGACATGTGAGACCAATCGCATATATTTATAGATTGATTAATATGATTATCTCCATATAAAAAACCATAAACTTTTAAAACAATCGCAAATAAACTTTCATTCGCAATCGTTCCTCCGCATATTTTTTTGTAAATATCATTTTTCACAAACATAAATTGAATCGTTCTCTCAACATGTTCACGAGACAAAGTAAACCAAGGATCATTTGCCAAATGATAATCTTTCGGAAGAGATGCCAAATTTGCTCGTTTATGAAATTCAACATTCCAATATGCATTGCTGCATTTTATGATACTTTTCTGATAATTCTCCATAAACATTTTGCGAAATATAACAGGACTTATAATTGGAACACAAGAATCTGTGAGAAAACAAAACCATTGATTATTAATGTCGACGGAATACGCATAAGACATTAAAGATATATAAGCTGGAACAACATGAAAATAAGAAGTAGATGCTATTTTATGTGGAGGTATGGAATGTTCTTTTATCCAGGGAGATGTAATTTTTCGGTAATTTTTATAATGAAAATAAACATTGATAATATCTTTATTGTAACTAATCCATTCTTTCCATATTTCTTCTTTATTTAAAGAATGATCATAACTGATCATAAAACATAAGGCTATTTTTTTCATGACTACTAATAAGTAATATTAATTATATTTATATCAGTTTATAAATGATATAAATAAAAATTGAAATGAAAGTACATTGAATACTTAATAACATATAAATTAAATATAATCTATCTACTAATAAGTAACAAGTAACAAAGTAACAAGTAAAAACAAAATGGGAAACAATTCTAAAAGTAAAATTACTCCAGATAAATATATTAATGGAGACAAAAAGTTTGTATTGGGTATAATTGATGTCCAAAATGATTTTTGTAAAGGCGGTGCTTTGGCAGTAAATGATGCAAATTCAATAATTGCAAGAATAAATAAACTTAGATTTATTTGTTATGATTATATGAAGACATTTATATCGCAAGATTATCATCCAGAAAATCACATGTCTTTTGCATCAACCCATGATGCGGAGGAATTTTCAAAAAAACAATTAATTTTAAAAATGGAAGATAATACAACTATAAAAGTTGAACAAAATATGTGGCCGAGTCATTGTGTACAAAATATGCCAGGATCAAACTTTCATCCTGATCTAATAGTATTAAATAAAGATAAAATAATTCAAAAAGGCACAAAAGAAAATGTTGAAAGTTATAGCGCATTTGGAGATGAATTTAAAGGTAAATATGAAAAAACAGAATTAAATGAATGGTTAATTAAATACAAAATAACAGATATAGTATTGGTTGGTATTGCAACAGATTATTGTGTTTATCATACTGCATTGGATGCATTGCGATTAGGATTTAAAGTACATATTATATTGTCATGTGTAAAGGGAGTTGACCCTGGAACAACATATAATTCTTTGGAAGATTTAAAATATCGTGGAGTAAAGATGTATGATTTGGTGGATGACTTTTATGAAGAACATAAAAACTCAATATTAAGTGATAACAAAAAATATTAGAAAAATATAATCTATAAAAATTAAAATAAAATGAACAAAATAATATAAAATAAATATTTTTTTATGTATATTTTTAAAGATATTATTGATTATAATAAATTATGCGTTAGTATAAATATATCAGAATTAAATAATTTAGAAGAAATATTTTAAATATTAAAGAATATATTTATCATAAAGGATTAAATGAATAATATATATTTTAATAATTTTTATTTCTAATAATATAATATAATATAATGAAACTAAAACATCCTCGTAGTAGAAAACAAATATACAGAAGCAGATCAAGAAGATCCAGATGCCGCGGAAGAAAAATGACAAGATGCACAGCAAAATTCGGTTGCTCAAAAGCCAGAGGTAGAACAAGAAGATTTTGCAGAAAAATGCATAATCATAAAGTAAGTCGTGTTAGAATGGCTAGTTTGGTATATTAATTTCCTGAATTAAAGAAGGATAATATGAATAAATATTTGAACGTATTTTAGATAAAATTTTATGTTCATTATCAAGAAAATTTACAGAATCAGAATTTAGAAGTTTTTCTGAAGTTTCTTTTGTGATAATATAAGCAGGTGATATAAACCATTTTTTATTATCAATATTGTTATTTTTGTAATTATTATTAGATATATAAATAAATGAAAAATTTTTTTCCTTGAAATTATTTATTATGTCTTTCCAATTATCCATAAAAGTAACATTATCTTCAATGATTAACGCATAATCAATATCATTAATTACAATATAATTATAAATATCAATATGAGTTTGCAATAAACATTTTTGAAACATAGAAAGATTATTGCTAAAATTATATTTTAAATCATGGGGAGAACATACTTTCCAAATAATACTATCGTTAATAATATTATTTAAATTCATATTTTTCATGGATATACAAAATGTATTTGAATCATTAAAATTCAGCATATAAATAATAATATTAATATTAAATATTATAATATAAAAAATATATATAAATTATAATATAATGCAAATATTATACGGCACAAAAGATTATGCGATAGACGTAACAAGTATTTGTTATGAAAATCTAGTAAATAATAATATCATTACGATTCCTAAAGGAGATGGAGCTAGGGCAAATTTATTTACTGATCCGATAGGAGGAGTTTTAAAAAAAATATTATTAAAATATGATAATAATGTTATTAAAGAATTTGAAGAAAATATAATCATAAATATAAATACTATTACTAATGAAATTATTACAATACCATGTACAAATATTGACGATAATATAGTTCTAAAAGAATTAGAGTCCATACACAATAAACTAAAATTAAAATATGGAAGTTTTAGAGATGAATTTCCTGAACAAAAAATGGCGTGCAAATATATTAAGGGTCATGAAAAAGTTCTAGAAATAGGTGGAAATATTGGAAGAAATACTTTAATTATAGCTCACTTATTATCGCAGTCAGATGAAAATAAAGATAAACAAATGCCTTTTGTATCTTTGGAATGCGATTATAATATTTCAAGACAATTAATTGAAAATAGAGATATAAATAATTTTAATTTTTATGTAGAAAATTCTGCACTTTCAAAACGAAAATTAATACAAAGAGGTTGGGATACGATTGAAAGCGATATAATATTGGAAGGTTATCAGGAAGTAAATATTATTTCTTATGATAAATTAAAGAAAAAATATAATATAGAATTTGACACATTGGTGTTAGATTGTGAAGGTGCATTTTATTACATATTGATGGATATGCCAGAAATATTAGATAATATACAAACTATTATTATGGAAAATGATTATTGGGACATAAATAAAAAAATATTTATTGATGAATATTTAAAAAATAATAAAGACAATAAATTTTATTTAGAATATTTTGAAAAAGGTGGATGGGGACCATGTCAAAATAATTTTTACGAGGTTTGGAAAAGAAAAGTAAATAAATAATAATAAATATTATGTATATATATTATATATATATATATTATATATATATATATAATGGCTCGTGATAAAATAAACGTAAATTTTAAAAATAGAAGAAGTAATGTTAATAATAATATTAATATAATAAATGAATTAAAAAATTTACATAAAAAACTGAAATTAAAATATGGTAGTTTTAAAGATGAATTTCCGGAGCAAATAATGGCATACAAATATATAAAAGGTAATGAAAAAATATTGGAAATAGGAGGTAATATTGGTAGAAATAGTTTAATAATAGCTTCTATATTATCAAAAGCAACATTACCAAATACTCAAATGCAAATGGTATCTTTGGAATGCGATAATAATATTTCTAAACAATTGATTGAAAATAGAAATTTAAATAATTTTAATTTTTATGTAGAAAATTCTGCACTATCTAAACGTAAATTAATTCAAAAAGATTGGGATACTATTGTTAGTGATGTATTGCGTGAAGGATACAAAAATGTGAATATAATTTCATTAGAAGAATTAAAGAAAAAATACAATATAGAATTTGACACATTGGTGTTAGATTGTGAAGGGGCATTTTATTATATATTGATGGATATGCCAGAAATATTAAACAATATACAAACTATTATTATGGAAAATGATTATTGGGAAATAAATAAAAAAATATTTGTTGATGAATGTTTAAAAAAAAATAACTTTTATTTAGAATATTTTGAAAAAGGTGGATGGGGGCCATGTCAAAATAATTTTTATGAGGTTTGGAAAAGAACATCAACATCTAAATAAATTTATTTTTTTCTTCCATATTTACAATATTGTTTTTGAGAAAATCCTTTTGGATGTTTGCAGTTAATACTTCTTTTATATTTTAATGACCATTTGTGTCTTTTTTTACTTTTTTTTTTATTTCTTATTTTACGACTTCTTTTTTTAGTACCTCCTTTTTGAGAATGACTTTTATGAGATTTATTTTTATTTGATTTTGATTTGTTTGAATTGCCGCTTTTGTTATTTATCCATTCAATAAAAGATTCAACAGATCTATCCTTTTTACTAATACCGCTATCCTCATAGTTTTCCATAGTTTTGCCTTTATCGGTAATATAAATCATAGTTGGAAATCCGGGAACATCAGGTGATATGGATTGTATATCTTTTAAACATTCCTGATTTACATCAGCAACCACAAAATCATCCCCATATGACGAAGAGTCATGATTGTCTTTAATTTTTTTCCATTCAGGACGGGTCGCATTGCAAGGCCCGCATCCTTCCATATAAAAAAGAACAAAAATATTTTTATCTTCTTGAATATATTTATCTAAATCAGACGTATTATTTTTTGACGGATCTATGTGTAAAAAGTGCATATAATATATTTATTATATATTATATGTAGATATTATTTTCTCTTATTCGATTTTCTTTTTTTATATTTACGCGTTTTATAACGTTTTTTATATTTTGATTTTGTTTTTCTTTTTTTGGAAATTTTTGAACTTTTATATTTTTTGGACTTCCTGTATTTTAGTTTGCCTCCACCAAGTTGTACCTCATCAACATCTTCAGTAGTGGTATATCCATCTTCTTCATTTATATCTGTAAAAATTATATTTGGAATATTAACTGGATTAATAATATAGTCCCAAGTCAAGTTTTCTGGATCTTCCTCGTCAGGCATATCAAAATGTAATCCATCAGCATCAGAAATGCTAAATAAATATGTGTGATCAATATTGCCATCCATAAAATTATAAGTTCTTCCTGGTATTAATGGTATATTTGTATTATATAAATTTTGTGCCTGTGCTTGCATATAATAATAATATATTTTAATATTTAATCATTATATAAAAAATAAAACTAATAATAAAAATTTGTATTTGTAAATCATGTACCATTTAAAACAAAATAATAATTTATATAGAACTATTGAATAAGATTATTTTAAAAAGTGATAGTTGGAGCAGCTGGAAGTGATGTTGAAGTTTCGTGTTGAGTAGATGGTTCTACATCATCAGTGTAAGAATAAGAAAGAGTATTTAAACCTCCATTACCATCAGAAACAACTATAGCAGAAGTATCTCTGTCGACATGATATAATGCTTGGTAAATTCTGTTAATTTGTAATTCAAGAGCTTTGATTCTATCGCTTAAATCATCGGTATTATTGACGCTATCAATTAAATTTTGGAAATAAGAGGCAGTATTTTGGATATATGTATCAACATATTTCTTTGGAACAAGTTCAGCATCAGCAGTTGGAGCTTTAGCATTTAATAATTTAGTAGCAGAGAAATCAATTTGATTACCTGCAACTTGAACAGGACCAATGTACATAGGAGTAATGTGAATAGATGAAAAAGTGGCAGTACCATAAATATGATTAGCATCATTTAAATGAACAAGACTTAATTCAGTAATATCAGAATTATCGTTAAATACAAAGTTATTAAAAACTAAAGTCAAAGAAGCATCCGTATCATTATAGGTGGCATGACTATACATATACGCTGGATGACTTGTATTATTAATAAAATATCCAGAACCTTGATCATAAGTACTAGCTTCTTGAGGAGTTGTTAATGCATTTGTTAAATCACCATTTTTTATAATGGATACGTGAATCCATTCACTTGAACTTCTCATATTGTAAAAATCAACAACAGATTGAGGAACAACAACAGTAAGATTGCATGTTCCATGACCATTAGAATCAACTAATGCAGTACCGATTGGAATGTTGTCGTTAGAGTAAGTAACACCAGAAGTGGCGTTTGTAAGAGTGTAAGAAACTGAGGACATTTCTATAAACTATCCTAATATAATATTTTTTACAAAAATTATAATCGACACGATGATTTCATATAAAAAAAAATATCACAAGTTTACAAAGCTAATATTATTCATTTATAAAAAAAGTAAATAATATTAATTATTTATAAAAATATTACATCATATTTGCAGTCCATTGAGGTTGATTAGTTCTATTATTATGATTATAATATAAAATTATAGATCTATTTGGTTCTAAAACTATATTATTTATTCCAGTCACAGGAGCATATATTTTACTAAATATTAACCCTGAGGAGGTTTGGACATTTATACTTATATTTCTATAATTAAAAATTTGTATAAAGTAATTATTTTTGCAATTATTTGGTAAAATAATAGTATTATAAGATGATTCAACCACGTAAATTCCGCTATCATACCAATTTTTATATGGTAAATTATATGTCGTATTTGATGTTGGATGTTCAGGTAATGTTATGGGTATGGTACGCAACACAAAATTTTTTTTTATATATTCAGTTACCTCTTTTAATTGCCCATTAATAATATCTTGAGTAAAGCTGTTTTGTTGGATGCTGGATATTAGACTATGAAATTGTTTTTCAATTTCTTTTATTTTTGCATCCTGTTCCGTCATATGATTTATTATATATTGATTAGCCATATGCAACGTATAATATAATAAAATATTTTAAAATATAAAAAATTTATAACTTTATTATTAAAGTTAAAAATAAAAATATTATATAAACTAACATAATATAAATATGAAGCCAGTAATGAAAAGAAAAAATTGGAAATTGAGCTATACAAATCCAATAACAAATGCGCCAAAGCATATAATTCACACAAATGTTCATAATAGTATTTCTGAAATGAATTATAAAAAATCAAAAACCATAACATTATTTAGTCAACCATATTATGATGATTATACACAATGTTACAGAAATATAGTAACAATAAATTTAGAGCCAGAAGGACCATTAGCGGAATTAGTTACAAGAGTAAATTTGCGTAAACCATTTCAATACGGATATATTCAAGAAAATCAATGTAATAAAATTAAACAATGTATATTAGGTTTAATGTCATTTGATGCAATTGGCATGGGATGTTGCAATAATAAATGTCAAAATCTGATGTCAGTAGATGAAGTACCAAATTTATTTTCATTTTTGCTTTCAAATGGTTATACTATTGATACGAGTATTACACGAATGTTGAATGAAAGTGATATAAGATTTAATACGAATATTGGAAGTAAAGTTATTTGTTTAATAACATATCAGGGATAAATTAACGGCGTTTATGGCCAATAGAATTGGTATTGGATTTTCTAATACCATTTGGAATAACATTCAATACTGGAGGTTTAGATATTATTGGTTGTTTTACGATTATTCTTTTTTTAGTATTACAAATAGAATTATGGCTTTTATTTATAGATTTTACTTCTTTTATATTCCCATATTTTTTTATTACTTCTTCATGACTTTTAAAACCAAATTTATTTAAATACTTTATCATGTTTTTTATGGCAGTATTCCTATTATTTTGAGAAGGTAATACATGAATTATATTATAATCATAATATATTGCACTTTTAATATTAAAATATCCAAATAATAAATCAACTCCCCAAAATTGATAATTATCGATTGAATTTATTTGCATAAATTTATGAAAATCATTTTTATTCAATAGAAAAAAATATATTTCAACAGAATTAGAAAAATAAAGACCATTATTATACTTATTCATAAAAGAATGAGTACTTCCAGTTACTCTTGGAGAAAAAAATTCTATTGAATTTTCTTCTTTAATACGTATCATATGATTTATATCAACTCTATCTATTTTTACATCATCTAGTATAAATAAAATATAATCATAATTATCGATAATATTGTGATAAGGATTTGAAAACCATAATTGAACCAATATTCCTTTTTTTTTATGTATAAAAATATTATCGATAAATTCAAGTTTATTTATTTCATCTTTTAATCTATTTTCATATATATTATTTATTTCATATAAGTTTACTATTATGTCAAAATTTTGTTTGATATTATCATATAAGTATTTTAAATTATGAGTTAAAATCTCAATTTTCTTATCAAAATTAGATTCCCCAATAGCAGCTAAATAATATAAAAAATTCATATATATTATATAAATATAATATATATATAATACAAATAATCATCAAAACAGGTCCTACCGAGATTCGAACTCGGATGGTGAGATTCAAAGTCTCAAATGCTGACCATTACATCATAGGACCAAAGTGCACAAGGTGGGATTCGAACCCACGAACCATGAGGATGTGATCTTAAGTCACACGCGTTTGACCACTTCGCTACCCATGCTTGGTGCTCATAGGCGGACTTGAACCGCCGACCCTCCGCGTATAAGACGGATGCTCTAACCGACTGAGCTATACGAGCTTAATATGAATAAATCATCGCAGTTATTCACTGCTCCTTATTACATATAAATAAGAATAGTCTTTATATTATTTTATATATAATATATTATATTAATATATAATATTAATATATAATATTTGGAAAATCATCGCAAAAATTTAAATTTTCTATTTTTTCCTTTATACATTTTTTTAAAAATTCCAATTGACATAACCAATCTTCTAAAATTAAATATGTTGATAAATTTATGTCATAATATGCATTAATTGCTTCTTCTCCAATATCGATATCTTCAGGAGGTACAATAAATTCAAAACTATCTTCATTTATTTGATTTAAAAATTTTAATAAATGTTGAAGATATAATTTATTATTGAGCATGTTTGAATATTTGAAGTCTATTTTTCTGTCTTCATAAAAAGTGTAATTAGTTAGTTTTTCAGTAAACCAAACAACATTCATGCAAATGGTAATGTCATGACTTATATTTAAAAATAAGTCTCTTAATGTAAAATAAACATTATCTTCCAAAGATATTGATTTATAATAATTATGATCATGAAGTTTTAAATATTTTTTACCATTAATTAATCTTGTGTATATGTCAATAGTCATGTTAATTAATAATTATCATCCATTTATATTTAAATGACTTTATAATACTATTAATAATGTATTGTATTATATTTATATATAATATAATATGAATTTGAATATAGATGATATATTTTCATTTATCAAAACAAATCTTTTATGGATAGTTTTGATTATTTCCATATTAATTTTTATAAATTATATTCGACCAAGAAGAATGTTTGAAGGGTTTGAGGATGCCGATGAATATAAATATTTAGAAAAATTACCTGAAAATAATACTTGGAGCACTGATACCCAACAGGCTTTCAAAGATAAAACAAAACAATTGAATGCAAATATGACAGACGACCAATTAAATAAACAAGTTACTGATGCAATGAAAGTTGCAAGTGAAGAAGAGGCAAAATATTATAATGATAATGGTAGTTGGCCATACGATAATTACGTTATCGATACTTTAAATAGTTTAAAAACATCAAACGAATCTTTAAAAAATCTTGATGTAACTCAATTGCAAAAAACGGCACCAAACAGAATTGCATATAAAATGTTTATTCTTCCTAATACATTACCTCAATACAAAGTATTAAAAAAATTAAATAACGACGGATATCAAATATCAGATAGTGAAATATTAAAATGTAAAAATCAAAATATATTGTTGCATAATACAACAACTAACACAGACATAACTCCCAATATAACACAAACTACAGATGCTCCGCCAGTTGACGTAAATATATTTGAAAAAATAACGGGATTAAAATTTGATGGAGATCCATGTAATATATGCAATGAAGGAGATGTTATTTCGAGTAAATGCAGTTTTTCTATGGAAGGAGATCCAACTCCTATGGCATACAATATATATTCTGGAAAACAAATAATAAATACTTATACTTCTGCACCTTCTTTATTAGATAATGAAAATAGCATTACGTTACCAACTAAATTAAATATACCGACAAATATGTTTTAAACATTTTCAATATTATCAATAATTTCTTCCTGCACGATATTTTCAATAGTTTTGTACAAATTTTTATTATTTTCAAAAACATTTTTAATTTCTAGATGAAACTCTTTTGATTTTTGATCTATTAAATTTGACTGATTAATTAAATTACAATATTTTGTATTAATGTTATCCAAATAAATATATCCGTCAACTGATCTATATTGACGTTCAACAGAAGTAATTTTAAATATATCGCAAGATAAAATATAAAACTCTTTGGAAGAAAGCAACTCTTTTTCCATCATATTTTGTATTCCAACAAATAATTCTATACTAGATATAATACCACAAATTAAAGATATACCACAACACAAAACAGAAATTAAACCTTGCCCAAAAAATGGCTGCAAACCAACACTAAATACTGAATTCATACCAGATAATATTATAATTGGAACTCTGAAATATTTTTGAAATCCTTTATAATAATGATATTTTGTATTATGGTATTCGCTAATTTTTACGGAATTATTATATATATTATCTAATGCACTTTCGATACCATCTGTCCAAATAAAAGTTGACATAATTTTTATATTATATTATAAACGCAAAAAGTTAAATAACAATAAAATTATTCACCTAAAATGGTAATAATTTGTTGTTTATTCTTATTATCATCAAATATATACCATTTTTTTTTTCTGAAATCCCACATTGCACCAAGAGGTTTGACCAAATCCTTTTTTTCATATGGAACTTGCAAATAAATTTTTGTTTGTTTTGCAGGTTTACTACTATTATAAGGGCATTTATTAAATCCAAGAGCCAAGTTTGCCAATTTATCCGCATGGCCATTACCAATAGAATGCACATCTGTATTTAAAGTATGAGCCATAATATGCATAAATTTTATATTTGATTTATCTTTAAATAAATTATATGTAGTCTGAACTAATAGTTTGTTAGGTATATCATCTTTCCATGAATTACGAGAACATTTTTCACCATAACTTGTAACACATTTTATCGCATATTCTGAATCGGATACTATTATAATATTTTTTCCAGATGCAATATCATTTTCAATAATTTTATAGGCTTCAAATATAGCACTTAATTCAGCAACATTATTTGTTTGTTTACCTTCTATTTTTTTTGATAAATTTCTGGAATCATTTTCACCAAAATACACACCAAGACCGGCTTTTGGATTACTTTTACCATTGTTAGAACAAGCACCATCTGTATATACGTAATAATCAACAATAAATTCTTTATTTTGCATAATATTTATGTATCCTTACCTTTAATATGTTCAAGTAATATTAATAAAATTGATAATTTAATACATAAAGATAATCTTATCATATAAAAATAATAATCATGAAATTATCAAAAAAATTAGATATTGCTTCACGTAAATTAACTCAAATATTGAGACATCAAATAGTACATTATAATTTAGATATGAATTCAAAGGGATTTGTTAAACTGGATGACATTTTAAAATTAAATTTAAAAGAACTAAAAAATATAACACAAGAAGATGTAAATATTATCGTGAATAATAATGACAAAAAAAGATTGGAACTTGAAAATATAAATGATGATATATATATTCGAGTTGTTCAAGGGCATAACAATGAAGTTGGATCATTAATTGACGATGACGTATCTCTTGAAAAAATCGATATAAATACAAATATTACACATATTTATCATGGAACTCAATCAAAATATGTTGATTTGATTTTAAAGAATGGATTAAATAAAATGAACAGAAAACATATGCATTTTGTGGAACATTTTGATAAAGAAAAACAGACTAGTGGTTTTAAAAATGTGTCAGATAATATAATAGTTGTCAATATAAAAAAGTGTATTGAAGATGGAATAGAATTTTATAAATCTTCAAATAATGTTATATTAACAGAAGGAATAGATGGAATTATACCTAGTAAATATATAGTGGATATAATTGAAATATAGAAATATAGATTATAAATATCTATTTATTAAATTCTTCAATAAAATATTTTTCAACATCATCGGGATTAAATTTATGAAAAGGTAAATTGTCAAATATTGGTTGAATATTCATTAATTCCAATATATTATTTTTTAAATCATTCAATATGTTATAAATTATATCAAATAAACCATTCTCATTAAATAATACTAACAAATTAACCTTATTTTTATTATTATTTTTACTTTCTTGTAGTAAATGTAATATATTCTCATATCCATTCATTTTGTTATGATGATAATATGTAATTAAAAAACTTATTTTCTGTTCATCAAAATCTTGACAAAATCCTTTTTCCTTCCAATATGGCAAAGATGTTAGATTAATATAATCGTCTCTTATTTGAAAAAAATGAGAGAATAAAGTTGATGCCAATATAAATTTATCATTATTGCGTTTTACTATTACATTATTTGTTTTTTCCATGAGTAAATCAACTATTGTTATAAAAAGCATACCAGTTTTATATTCCATCATTTTGTAATAGTCATGAAGAGAAGGAATAATTTTGTTAGTAGTGTAATATATATCCATTCCTTGTCCCATATGAGTATAATAAATATTTTCAACTATTTTATGTTTTGCTTCGTCGCTGAGTTCTTTTGTTTTATTTAATTCGGTAAGTATTTTAAAAATAGTCATATAGCCGGCATTTAACGCATAAGGAACTCCATATTTAATATGGGCACATTCATGATTACGACGTAAAAATGAATTATCTTGAATATCATCAATGACAAGAGAAGCATTATGAACTATACTTATTAATTCGTCTATTCCGTCAATATTTTCCTGACTTACCCCAAAAGATTTTCCGAGAAGATTGCAAATAGATTTTCTGATATCTTTACCTTTTATATCTTTATAATATTTTACTGGTTCCATTAGTAATTCTTCAAGTGGGGATAATACTAATTTTTTATCCATTATAATTTAATTATGTAAATTATATTTATTAATTTATACGAGTATATATATATATATTATTTATGAAATTTTGTATATATACCCCTTTATTTAGAGATTGGTATAATAAATTTATATTATGTAATAATATAAAAATTATTGAAAATAATAATTTTGATGATAATATCATAATACAGATTTATTATGAAGAATTATTATGTTTAGATAAAAAACAAAAGTATATATTTTATAATACAGATTTATGTTTAAACATAGTAAAAAATAAATCAACATTTACAAAATTTATGTTAGAAAATTATAGTAGTAATATACCTAAAATATATTATTATAATACAGGTAAAGAGCTATATTTTATGAATAATATTACAAATAATAAATTAATTAAAAAAATAAATGATGGATACGGCGCTAGAGGGGTTAATATAATAAATATAACAAATATTAATAATACTAAAGAAAACTCTCAATATACTATATGTAATTCAAATAATTCTTATAATCCAATATTCATAGATAATAATATTGATTCAACAAATATATTATTAAATGAAATAAAAAAAAAGCCGGATTCAATTATAACAGAATATTTGGTACATAAAAAGGAATATGCTGGACATTTTTTATGTTATAAAGGAGAAATACTTAAAAAAGTATATTTTTGCAGTGATGTATATAATGATAATAGAATACTAAAAGGTAGTATTAAAAATTATAGTATATTTTATAATTTAAATGTAGACGATTCAATATTTTACAATATAATAAAACAATTAAATTATTCAGGATTTTGTTGTATGGATTTTACAATTATTGATAATATAATTAAAATATTTGAAATGAACCCAAGAATAGGATCAAGTTTAGTATATAATTTTGAATTATTAAATTCTTTCTTATCCACCATTATTGAAAAATATAAAATAGATAATAATATAAATGATAAAAATAATACTAACAATAAAATAAAAATATATAAACACGTAGGATTTAAATCTCGTCGCTAGTCCAATAAAATAAAATTAAATAATTTTAGTTAGTATAATAATTATTGCCATCCTTTGAGTATTTTCTTATATACATTAGATTCTTTGAAAAAAGTGCTCCAGTCGGCAGTTAATAATAAGATAATTCCAAATAAAAAGAATAAGAATTTCATTTGAGTATTAATAAATTTCATATTATCTCTTTTTGGATAAAAAATAAAAATTAAAAGGAATGCCATTAAAAATTTAAATACAAAATCACTTTGATGAATTAGTTTTACTAATTTATCGTCATAATATTGTGCATTAGCAGAATTCTTTCCTAAAGTTAAAAAAAATACATGAAAGAAAATTAAGAACAAAAATACTATTTTGAAAAATATAATAATATATATAAATTTCGGAAGTATTTCATTGACAAGTCGAGAGTACATAATATATATATAAATATAATTAATTGTTTATGGTAAGGTAAATATCTTATTAAAATTAAGTTTTTCATTTTCATTCGGATAGCCTATTGGATTACATAAAAACTGGACATCATGTAATTTAATATCATTTGCGGTATGAGTATGTCCATAAATCCAACAACCTATTTTATCTTTATTTTTTGTAATGAATTCATCCATGTCGCAATAAAACCATTGATTATACCGAATCATATTTTGTGTTTTATATTTAATATCGATTAGATCATTAGATGGGACATGATGAGTTATTATAATATTATTATTATTTTTATCAGGTGCAAGACTATCCAAAGTATCTTCAAGAAAATCAACCGCGAGTAAATTTAAACCATTACACTTGAGATAATCAAAATTACGTATATGGCTTATATCGTTTATGTTGTAAGCCGGATTAGTTATTTTAGACCATAATGTAGTTCCAATAAAATTATATCCATTATAATATTCATATGAGTTGTTTAAGAAGCTGATGTTATTATATTTTTTAAAATAATTGGCAAGATAAATATTTGTTTCTTCTATAGTTTTATTATTATTATAATATTCGTGATTACCTGTAATAACAAATGATTTTTTGAAATTATTATTTATAAAATCCATGAACATGTTATATTTTTGTGTATATGGATTGCCAATATCTCCTGCAAGAATACAAACTTCATTTTCATCTATAATTGAACTATTATTTATTGGAGGCTTAATTTGCAACATAAATTTACGAATCATATCTTCTTTTAGAAATTCGAGATGTATATCAGAGATATAACGCAATTTTAATTTCATAGTATATAATTATAATAAATATGTTATTATATGGTTATAATAATATAATTATCAATTATAAATTAAATAAATAATATAAAAGCATTTACCTAATTAAAATATAATTATAAATATGATAAATATTCTGGATAAATACTTTGATAAAGGACAACAGCATGTATTACACATGATATTAAAAAATACACTATATTTATATTACATGTATGAGGTAAATATTTTAGATAAACATACACATACATTAACTGCTATGTATATAAATTATTTTATACATAGTTTTTCTTGTGATAATATATATTTATTGCATCATGTTGCTGTTATTGGTATGATTACATTTTATAAGATATATAGTTTTAATTCTATTGAACAATTAAATATATGTAAATCAATGATAAATTGTGAATTTTCCACTATATTTTTGAATAATTATTTTATTTTGAATTATATTAAAAAAAATAATGTTAAATTAATAAATAATAATATAACAAATATAATAGTTTATAACAATTATTATAATAATCTTATAACTATTCATAAAATATTTATAGTTTGTTTATTTGTAAAATTGAGAGTATATGATTATTATACAAAAATTATAATAAACGAAAATACATATATAATCGGTAAAATTTATCCTTTATTTTATGTGGGTGTATTCTGCACGTATATTATATTTACTTTACATATATATTGGACATATGAAGTTATTATGAAATTTATATTTGGAAGATCAAGTAATAAAAAGATAGAATAAAATTATTAAAACCAATATAAATATAATACTATTTGTATAATAATGAATAGTATAACTGAAAGAAATTTTGATAAACATACTTTAAAATTATTACAATTATTTTTTGAAAATCTTGGATATATATATTATCTATATGAAGTAAATTATTTGAATAAAAATGATCATGCATTAGTTGCAATGTTTATAAATTATCTTATAGACATATTTATATGTGATAAAATATATGTACTGCATCATTTTGCAGTAATGTGTACTATATTAACCAAATATTTAAATTTATATAAACAAGAATATTTTTATAATATTAGTGTAATTATGATAAATTGTGAGTTTTCAACAATATTTTTAAACAATTATTTCATGTTAAATTATATTAAAAAAAATAAAGTAATATTATGGAATAAAAATATTACTTGTTCCATAATTAATAGTAAAATTTACAATATATTAATGAATATAAATAAAATATTATTAGTATCTTTATTTATAAAGCTCAGAGCTTATGATTATTTGACTAAAATAATTTTGAATAAATATTTTTATGAGTTAGGAGCCGGTTGTTACTCTAATAATGAAATATTAAATTGTGTTCAATATGCACCATGGTATTTCGGTATGTTTACATTATATGGATTACACGTATATTGGACATATGAAGTGATAAATAAATTTGTTTTCGGTAAATCAAAAAATAAAATAAGTTAAGATGCAATAAATTATTAAATCATAGTATATAAAAAGATATGTCATCATTTTTTTATGCGTGTTTAATATTTTTTGAAATAATTAAATATATGTTATGTATTACAGACTATACAAATTTTGTAAAAAACGTAACTATATATATATCAAAAATAAATATATTTTACGTAAAAATATGTCAATGGACTGCATTTTCTTTATGTGGAAAAAATGGTATTATAGATGAAGAATTATATAACTTTTTTTACAATTTTAAGGATAATGTTGAATATGAAGCACATGAGATTAATTATGAATCAATACAAAATTTAATTCAAAATAGTAGAAAAGATAATATGGAATTAGTAATGGAATCATATAGCCCAGTTAATGCAGGAACTATTGCTCTTGTTTTTAAAGGTAAATTAGATGGTAAGCCAGTTGCCATAAAAATACTTCGTAAAAATATAGTAGAAACTTTAAATAAATTTTTACGTCATTTTGATATATTCATAACATATATAAAGTATATACCTTTTTTGAAGATACAAAATAATATTGAAATATTTTTGGAATCAAATAAGTGTTCATTCAGTGAACAAATTGATTTTTTGCAAGAAGTAAATAATATTGAATTATTTTATAAAAAATTTAAAAATGATAAATCAATAATAATACCAAAAGTTTATAAAAAATATACAGAACTAGATAAAAATATTATTATTATGGATTTTTTAGAAGGTATGAGTATAAATGATATAAATAAAGAAGAATATAAATATTATTCTAATATAAAAAAAAAATTTATAATGTCTTGTTATACTTTAAAGGGAATATATCATGGAGATTTACATACTGGAAATATTATTTATATAAAAAAAAATATTGATAATAAAATAAATTATAAACTTGGTATAATTGATTTTGGATTTATAGGTATTACAACCATAAATGAAGAAAATTTTATACATGATTTTATATTAAATATTTTTAATAATAATAATCAATATAAAAAATATGAATGTATAATAGATTATATATTAAATGAATATGAAAATATGTTAGACAATAAAATAATTATAAAAAATAATATTTTAAAGGATATAAAAGAATTAAATATAAAAAAAGATAATGTTTATGGTATAGATATTATAAAACAATATGAATTATTTTCTATCATGTATATATTTAATAAATATAATATAAATTTTCCAAAAAAATTATGCAATATATTATTATCTTTAATATGTGTTGCTGATTCATTGGAACAAATATATAGTTATAATTCTTTATATGAAAATAGAAAGATGATTATTGAAAATATTAATAATTTACATCAATAAATATAAATGAATATTAATAAAACCTTATATATATTTATAATATTTTTCAAAATTTTGAAATATAATATTTATTTTATTAATAAATAATTTTTCTTTCATTTTATTTAAATTTTTAATATTATCACAAAATTGTAAAGTTTTTTTTCCTTCAATCCATTTATCTTGACTAAAATTTAATGATAATTTAAATTCTCTAAAATAAAATATATGATTATCTTCAGTATTATTTTGTAAATTATCAATAATATTATTTGTTTGAATATTATGAATATTCTCAACAAAAATAGTATTATCTTTTTCATCATAAGTAGTTTTAATAAAAAATAATAAATATACAATATTTTCAGAATCTTCTTCTTTTATAAAATATTCTTTATTATTTATATTATTATCTACAGAATCTAAGATATTATTTAAATCCTCAGAATAATCAATATATATTTTATATTTTATATATTCAATACCATCTTCTATATATTCAACAACATATTCTTTTATAATATCTTTATTTAATTCATATAATTTATTAAAAAAAAGTTTATTTTTTAATGTATCTATAATAAACTCATTTTTTCTGATTTTTATATCACTTTCGTATCTTTCAGTATATCTGTTAAAATTACTCATATTATATTTATATTACAATAAAAAATAAATATAATTACCAATTAAAAATTAGTCTATTTTTTCTTTAATTTTTAAATTTATATTTAAATTTGATTTTAATTTATACTTTTCATAAAGATTTATTGCATCCGTTTCTGCTACAAAATAGTGTACTTTTGACCATTTATCTTTACTATTATTTTTATAATTTGTAAAAAAATCATAAATATCATTTTTTTCCATATCATTCAAGTTTTTTATAGTATCATATTCATTCTCCAAAATACATAATATTTTTTCATCCATACCTTTTTCATCTTCCATAATTAATCCACCAATAATTCTACATTTATATGTACTATTGTGCAATATATTTGTATCGTATGATATTATTAAAGCATCTAATTCATCCATATCATCTGCTAATGTATTTGGTATAAATCCGTATGCAAAAGGATAAACAAAAGGCTCTTCCAATATACGATCTAATATTAATTTATTTTCTTTTTTATCAAATTCATATTTCATATTACTGAATTGTTCTATTTCAACATATACATCAATTAATAAATTATTATTATTTCTATTATCCATCATAAAAGTATAATCAAGATCCGTAATCGCCATGTCCATTATAATAATATTATAAATATTATATTATTATAATTTAAATGCAAGCAAAAAAATATGTCTAATTAAAATTACGTTACATTAAAATAATTTAATCAATATTTACTAAACTAATTTTTACTGGTTTATACTTATGCATATAATTTAAAGCAGTTATATGACAAGTATTTATAATTTTTTCTGTTATATTTACTGATCCTTCAGTCAATAATTTATATAATAATTCCAATTGGTTTATATTTATTCCCCCTGCCGTCTCAAATAATACAACCATATTTGCCGATTGAATAGGTAAACTAATCCCAGTGTATCTTTCAAATATGGTTGTGAACGTTTTTTTTATTTCTCCATTTTCATATTCTATATTTGCATGAATAGTTATAAATCTTCTATTATCTTTGTCGATACCTTTTCTGAAAGATTCATTGAATTCATTTGGCTGAATAAAATCAATGTATCCGGTATTGCCGACTCTATCTCCAATATCTAAAGTTGGACATTCGAGATTAAAAATCTTATCGGCTAATTCTATTTTATTATTATTTTCATTTGTATTCATTTTTATATATTATTTAATATCATATTTTTAAGTGATATTAAAATCAATTTTTTTTAAATGTATACGTTTGAATTATGATAAGAACGAGCATTGTATGTTGGAGTAATTTGATTAAAAAATTTACCACAATCTCCGTTTCTGCAAACTGTTGCCAATCTATTTTTGGCTCTTCTATTTGAAGTTGTACAGGCACCTATACCACTACCTCCTGGTACATATTTATTATATAAATAAGTGGGTTTATTGCATATTAATCCGTATAGAGGATTTTTTCTGCCGCCAACTCCAACATTTTTTTTGTATAAAAAGCCATAGGGACCATACCAAAATTGTCCGTTAGAATTACTTCCATTTCCAAAACCTTTAAAATAAGACATCTATTATATATTCGATACAAAATATTATTAATGCTAAAGTATAAATATAAAGATTTTATAATATAATATGAATATGAACAATAATATTATTGTTAAATCAAAGTATGCTATACCCGATATTTACAACAATATATCTAATTTATCGTTTCCTCATTTTATTTTGAATAATTTTACACAAAAAGAAAGACGTAATTTAATTGCATTAGTTGACGGAATTACAAATAAATCTTATACATATAATGAATTATATAATATAACTCTCAAATTTTCTTCTGGACTTAAAAAAATAGGTATTTGTGAAGGTGAATGCATAGGATTAATTAGTCCTAACCATATTAATTATTTCACAGCATTTCAGGCTATATCTTTAATAGGAGCATATTCAACAACTTTAAATCCTCTATATACAGAAGATGAAATAGAATACCAAATTTCTTTCACAAATGCATCTGCAATTATTACTCATCCTATATGTTTTGATAAAGTGCTTAATATTGTAAATAAAATAAATCCAAATATCAATATTATTGTTATTGAGAAGAATGAGAATATCAATACAAATAAAAATATTTTCTATTTTGAGGATATTATAGATAATGAAAATATTGATAATATAAATATTAATAATTTTTATGGTAATGGAAAAGAATATTTTAATCAAGATAACTTTGTCACTCTTCCTTTCTCTTCTGGAACAACAGGTATACCAAAAGGTGTTATGTTAACACATAAAAATTTAATCACAAATATTATACAAGCATTACCATTAGAGGGAAAAGATTTATGTTGTGACGAAAAAAATAATCAGTGTAATTTATTGGTTCCTTTGCCTTTTTTTCATATATATGGAATGATTGCAGGAATGTGTTTACCATTATATTGTGGAGCAAAATTATTATTCATGTCATCTTTTGAACCCAACAAATATCTAAAAATTATACAAGATAATAAAGTGAATAGAACATACATAGTTCCTCCAATTATTTTATTTTTATCAAAACATCCCGCTGTGGATAATTACGATTTATCTTCTTTAAAATGTATTATGAGTGCAGCGGCTCCTTTAGGCGCTGACATACAAGAAATTTGTTCAAACAGATTAAATTGTTTAGTAAAACAAAGTTGGGGTATGACAGAATTAAGCCCCATTGGATCTATTACACCTGATAATATGATTACATCAATAAATAATATTAAAGGTAAAGTTGGGTTATTATTACCCCTAACAGAAGCTAAAATAATAAATTTAGAGACCGGAGAAGATATTGAATATTTCAATGAAGGAGAATTATTGATCAGAGGACCTCAAGTTATGAAAGGTTATTTAAATAATATTGAAGCAACTAATAATATTATTACATATGATGGTTGGTTAAAGACAGGAGACGTTGCCAAATTTGATGAAAATGGTTGGCTATATATAGTTGATAGAACAAAAGAATTAATTAAATATAAAGGATATCAAGTTGCTCCTGCAGAATTGGAAGCTATAATTGCAAAAATACCAGAAGTAAAAGATGTTATAGTTATACCTGTATATGATAAAGATGCAGGCGAAATACCAAGAGCTTATGTCGTTAAACAAGATAATATTCATATAACGGAAAAATATATTATTGATTATATTTCTGAAAGGGTGGCCCCACATAAAAAATTGAGAGGAGGGGTAAGATTTGTTGATTCAATACCGAAGTCAGCAAGTGGTAAGTTATTGAGAAGAAAACAGATCGAAATAGATAGGCTTAAATAATTATTTAAACAATATAATAATTATATATATATATATATAATGAAAAAGATAGCATTTTGTTTTTTAATATATGACATAATAAATCAAGAGGAAGTGTGGAATTTATTTTTTAAAGATATTGATCCCAATAAATATAGTATTTATATTCATTATAAAAATAATGTAACTTTAAAATATTTTGAAAAATATAAATTAAAAAATTGCATAGAAACAAAATATGCAGATATATCTATAGTAAAAGCACAAAATTTATTATTGAAAGAAGGTTTAAATGATACTTTAAATGAACATTTTATTTTTTTATCCAATTCTTGTATACCATTAAAATCATTTGAATATATTTATAATATATTAAATCCAAATTATTCATATTTTTCAGAAGCAATAAATTTTATAAAAATGTCTCATTATATTGATAAAAAATATTTAAAAAAATCACACCAATGGTGTATATTATATAAAAAACATGCTTATGAAATATTAAGTCCAATATATGAGGTAGATAGGTTTAAAGATTTATACGCTTCTGATGAACATTACAACATTACGAATATGTACATGAAAAATTTACATAATCAAATAATATTTAGAAATAGCGAAAATAAATTGACAACATATGTTAATTGGTCAGAAGGAAACGGAATACGTCCTTTTACTTATTATATTATAGAAGATATAAAATTACAAAAATTATTAAATAATAAAAATCATTTATTTGCAAGAAAATTTGATAAAAGTTGCGAATTATGTAACAAAGAGTATTATATAAAAAGTATAACTGATAATAATATCGATAATAATAAAATACAAACAATAATAAATGATGATATGAATGATAATACCATAAAAAATTTTGAACCTATAACATACAATAATATAAATTATGGTGTTAAAAGAACCATTAATAAGAATAACTATCAAATTATAGTTACTCCTCAAATTGATATCATAAATAAAAATTTTCATCGTAAAAATAATACTTTTATAGGAAAAAAAAGAAAATAATTATAATATATTTATATATTATATGAAAAAACTTGCATTTTGTTTTTTAATATACGATGTGATAAATCAAGAAGATGTATGGAATCATTTTTTTAAAAATATAGATCATAATAAATATAATATATACATACATTACAAAAATAACGCACATTTAAAATATTTTAATAAATATAAATTAACAAATAATATTCAAACTAAATATGGTGATATATCTTTAGTAAATGCACAAAATTTAATGATAAAAGAAGGATTAAAAGATCCTTTAAATGAGCATTTTATAATATTATCAAACTCCTGTATTCCATTAAAATCATTTGATTATATTTATAATAAATTAGATACAAAATATTCTTATTTTACAGAATTTAATAGTTTTGATAAAAGAATAAAAATACCTTTTGATAGAAAATATTTAAGAAAAGGGCAGCAATGGTGTATTTTAAATAAAAAACATGCAATTAAATTTACAAATAATCCAACATTAAATATCGATAATTTTAAGGATATGTATGCGCCTGATGAAGCTTTTTATCTAACAAATATTTGTGTTGATAATTTACAAAAAGAAATAATAACGGCAAAATATGAAACTGATAATGCATTTACTTATGTAACTAAAAATAGAAACAATGGAACTATTAATGAATATTTTGATATTAAAGAAAGGGAATTAATAAAATTATCAGAGCATACTGGTCATTTATTTGGACGTAAATTTAATAAATTATGTATTATAACAAATAATATGCAATATATGGATTTTATAACTAAAAATTATAATCAAAATAATATTAATAATATTAATAATACAAAAATAAGGAGTACTTCTATAATAAATAATAGAAGAATAAATAATTCTATAATAAATAATACAACAATACAACAATTATCTCCGCAATATCAGCCAAACCCTTTACATAAACAAGTTTATAATAATAATAATAATAATAATAATAATAATAATAATAATAATAATAATAATAATAATAATAATAATAATAATAATAATAATAATAATAATAATAATATCATTAATAATTTATCACAAATAACTCGAGGTAATCATAAATTAGGAAATAGTAGAAGAAATAATATAAATAATATTCAAGAAAATAAAAATGTACAAAAAGAATATATTAAAATTCAAAAGGAACCAGAAGAAAATAAAAATGAAATTATTAATAATGAATCAACTAATAATATATATAACAATAACACTAACATTCAAGAAGATGAAGAAATAAAAATACATGATGTAGTTTATGAAATATTATATAAAAAATCTGAAGATAATATTACATATGAACAAGAACAAACTTAATGTCTATTACTTTTTTTATGTTTTCTAGAACGTCTACTTAATTTTCTAGAATGCTTTCTTGTTTTTCGAACTTTTTTTGTTTTATATTTCATATTTTTTCTTGTTTTATATTTTCTTTTACCGCCATAATAAGTTTCACCCTTTCTTATTTTTTCTATTTTTTCTAATATATCCTCTTTAGTATATTTATCAAAAGTATAATCTACTATATCCTCTGCTAATATTTGAGCTAAAAATAATATAAAATTATTATTATCTAAAGTATTTATATTTTCTCCAGGAGGACGCCCCATTCTCATATTTTGCAAAATAAAAGCAGTTCTTATATTTGTTATGATATCAGGATTAGATTTTATATAATCTAATATTGCTTGATAATCTAATTCCAAATCGCCATGAATATTTTTGTATGTTTTTTTTTCAATGCTTTTTTGTGCAGGAGTCACTTTATCATTGTATTTAGCGTACAATCCTTTGGCTTTACCAATTAATTTTGATATATTTGGTGTTGAAATAAAAAAATCTTGGTCATCAGAAGAAGAATCATAATTTTCAGTAAACATTTGATAGTCAGGTTCTTTTATTGATTTTCTTGATTTTAATGCATCAGTTTTAACTAAATTTTCTGGTATTTGTTTACCAACAGCTGGAGGGTATGGTTCACCTTCAGGATAATCTGGTAAATGACTTCTTTCTTTCTTTTTTTTAGATTTTGATTTAGCTTTTGGAGTAGGAACACGTGTATCTATTTGCGTATTAAATGTAGAGTTTTTAGAACTAAGAGGTATATCAACTAAATTTTCATCATTATCTTTATAAATATCAAAACCCAAATCTCCATAAAAATCATTAAAACCAGAATCCCCATAAAAATCATCTTCTTGACTCATTATATATAATATATAAATATATATAAAAGTTACTAAATAATAAAATATAGTTATAGTATGGATATAATAAAAAATAATATATTTAATATAAAACAATTATCGTATAATGATTTTTATATAAATATAATTAATAATGAATATACGATTTTATTATTTGATTCTCTTGTAAAAACAAATTTGTTATTTCCTGGAACAAATAATAATAATAATTTATTTTTTAAAGCTATAAGTGTCGAAATATTAAATAAAAATCATTTAAAAACAGAATCTGATTATGTAAATTTATTAGAAACTATCAGTATTCAATTATTTTATTTGGAAAAATTAGGTTATACATTTTATGGATTTGATTTAAACGATATATTAGTTATAGATAAATGTATTTATTGTATTTTAAATCCGATATATATCAAAGAAATAGTAAATAAATCAATAATATTTGACAGCCCATTTAAAAAACCATTTTTTTCAAGTCCGGAAATTAATTTAATAAAAAATATACCTCAAAAAATATCCTATAAAAGTGTATATTACAGCATTGGGGCTTTAATAATATACTTTAAATATAATACATATATGTTAAAAATAACGGACCAAGAGGATATTGAAAATATAATATCAAATATAAAATACACAAGTATGTATTGGTTTTTAAAAAGATGTTTTGAAGAAAATATTGAAGATAGATGTTTAGTTTACTTGTGATAAATAAAAGTATATTTATGAATTATTATCTCTTTAGTTTCTATAGTCATGTCTATAGTTGCATTTAAAAAAAAATCAATTATTCAATATGGTTCTAAAAGATCTGGAGTACCAACCGATGTACATTGGTTACCACAAGGACCTTTTGGATTACCAACTTCTTTAAATTCTGTTATGCTTGAAGAAACACGCTATAAAAAAGGATTGTCCGGATTTTCTTTGAATGGTCCTAAAAGAAATGTCGGTTATGTTGGTCAAAATATGCGTTTTAGTAAAAATGGCACACCTTTTCGTGGCATATATCCTAGAGGAAGTGGTGGAATAGGCGGAACATATCCAAATCCATTACCCGTATTTAATGCTCCTCCTTCTTATGCTGAAGTTTTAGGAAATCAAGAAGATTACAATAAGCCATCTGTTCTTAGCACAAGAGGTATGTTAAGACAAAAATATAGATGGGCTTATTCTGGAAAATTTCCAAATTATTGGGTGCAACCAAATTATGGAACTTCAAATTTATCCGATAATACTAGTCAAGGTCTTTATATTCACGAAAAATCTGTCGCAAATGATTGTGTTGTTGATGTAAATGCTGAATCAAAATATGTAGGAAACTTTATTCGTTGCGGTCCTTGTGGTTGCAGAACTACTCCCGCTCGCGGATACAAAATGGTTCTTCAACAATCAAATGCACCATACGGAAAACAAATCAAGATACCTCAAACTGCGTCACAGCAAATTATACACGTTCAAAGAAAATGCGTTGACCAAACAAAAGCTCAAAAGCCATATCCTCCTCCAACTAATGGAGATTCTTGTGGTATCACTATGTTGCCAAACAATTATTAAATTTAATTTTATTTTATTGGAATTATATATAACTCATGTTCAATAAAATATTCAGTAAGAGTAATTTAAATTTAGTTGTAGGGCTCATAACAGTATTACTTGTTCTTTGGCTCGTTATGATTGGTATTCCTGGAATATTCGTAAATTTATTTGACACTATTTTAGGAAACTTATTATTGTTAGCATTTATAGTACTTGCATTAATGTATAATATTCCTTTAGGTGTTGGATTGTCTATTGTATTTATAATATTGTACAGATTTGCGCATATGTCAATGTCATTTTAATACTTACGCGTCGAAATAAATAAATATAAATATATTTTAATGAAATATATTTATGATTATTGTATGTCTAATATTTTATGTAAAAATTTTATAATATTTATTCTTTTTTCATCAATCCTTTATGCTATTTACACTATATATATAACAAAAGTACTTAAAGAAGGGTTTAAATGGAATGAAAATACAAAGACGGATTTTTTAAGATATCAAAAAACAATGTTTCCAAATCAATATCAATTTGATTTACATATGTTACAAGACCAGGCAAGTGAAGAAGATGTGCAATATTTACTGAAGAATGGACATTGGAAATGGAGCGATGAAACAAAATATATATTTTTGGATAACATTGCCAAAAATCCAATAATAAAAATATTGCCGGAAGAAGCTATGGATAATGCAATGAAAATATATAATGAAAATGTCATGAAACGAATATTATCTTTAAAAGATAAAGAAGGGGAATTTTTATTGTATGGTGTTATTACGGGACATTCCAAAAATATGCCAGAAAATGAACAAAATACTATAAAATGCACATCCGATAAAGGAGATAATGATTATTATATACAAAAAGTTGAATACACTGGATTTAATTTCTGGAATGGATATAAAAATGGAAAAATAACAAAATTAAAAAATGAAGATTTGCCGAAAGAAATATCTGGATTTCAATTCATCAAAGAACCATGTAATCCTTGTAATGCATTGAAATATCCTCCAGATTATAGTTGTCCATTCACTTTGAATGTTGAAGGAGATAATGATGTAAGCCCAATATGGAAAAAATTATGGAATATATAAATTATATTTTATCAGATTCTCCGAAGGGATCCATTAATGTTTCTATGAATGCATTGAGTTTTTCAGGCTTTTTTAATTTATTTACTTTATACCATAAACACCAATTACAAAACCATCTTGTTCTTAAAGATTCAGCATTCTCAATTTCTTTATGAAACATTTGATCAATAACCGAAAATGCCGATTTTAATGCAAGAATAGTTGTGACAAGTTTTCTTTTTTCATCATATAATCTTTCCAATTCTTTTCTTTGAACATCATTTAAAGGAGACTGATTATACTTTTCTATTGCGTTTAAATATCTTATTTCATTTTTTACATTTTTTAGTTCCGTTATTTTTTTCTTTCTATGTTCTTCTATACGTTTTATTACTGAAAATATGTTAGTATTGTAAATTATAGGATAACGTGTGCGAATACTTCTTGGGATGATAAATTGATTTGTTTCCTTTATTTCTGCAATTTTTTTTTCCACATCTCTTAGTTTTATGCTAATTCGATGTTCTAACATTTTTTCATATTCAAGTTGTTTCATTTCCTCCATTTTTTTCTGATTTTCTTTATTATTTTCTTTATTTTCTTTATCATTTTCTGCGATTATAGGAGGCATATCAAAATCTATATTTTTAAATAAATAAACGGATCCCGATGTGAATTCAACAGTACTCTGTAATTTATCGTATTGATGTGAAGATATTTTATGTGCCTCAGATGCGGCATCCAATTTAAAATAACTAACAAGTGCCAATAAAAAAGAGATAAATCCATTTACACATCCAATAATTATAGTACCATAATAAAAATTACTCAAACCAGAAACCAGAATAGAAGCCGCAGTTGATAATAGTATTGCAGGCATCATTAAGATATTTAAATGAAAATCGCAATAGTGTTTCGCTTCCATATATATGATTTTTTGACCTTTTAAATAACTTGCCAAAACATCCAGTGAAGAACTAATGTTGTGATTCACATCAAAATAATATTTTGATATTTGTTCATCAACTTCTTTATACGTTAGCTTCTTATAAAAAAAATTTTTTCTTTTATTATTGTTATTATTATTATTATTGTAAAATACAAAATTCTCTTTATTTATTAAATCATTTTGATAAATATCGGCCAATTCTGTCGTATAACTATTTTTACAACTTTTTCCATCATCACTGAAAGTATCACTTTTTTCACTCCCACTGATGTTCTCTGCTTTTATACTATTTAAAGAATTATTATGAGTTTTATTTAAACCATGCGTTCTAAAATTTTTTAGAGGTGGAGGTGTCGTATTAATAACAATATTTACATGTTCATCTTCAATATCAAAACTATTTCCAATATTATTCAAGTCTATTATATTTGGATTTTTATTAAATATAGGAGTAAATCGCATATTTTCTAAATTTTGTATTCCCAATTCAACGTCATTTTCTTTATTCATAATTTTAGTATAATTATATATTTATTATTTTATAGAGTAAATATATAAATGAAAAGAACTATGAAAAAAAGTAGACTTAGAGGATGGAGCAAAGCCAGTCCCGGAACTCACGAAAGAACTCTAATGTTAAAAAGATGCGGTAAAAAATGTTTTTTAGGACCAAATAAAACATTTCCTATTTGCAGAAAAAATACTTGTAAAGTTGACAGAAGAGGAGTATTGGCAGCATATATTAGGGCAAAAGAAATGGTTGACTTAAAGGGAACAAGAAAATACAAGACTATTGCAAATAAAGCTCGTAAAATGTTAAAATCAAGACGCAGATATTAATCTTCATCACTCCATTCATCTATAGTTTGATTATCGTTTAAACTGATTTCTTCGTATCCGTCACATTTATCCATAAATGTATTTTTATTGAGATTATCAATAACTATACGTATATTTTCTAAAGCTTCTTCATAGTTATCTTTGACGATTGTTGAATTCTTTTTTTTAAATAAATTACTAATACAATTTCCCATACTATAATTTATATAAGCAATATATTTATATAAATTTCCATAAATATAAATTAAACTCCAGTTGATCCAAATCCTCCTTCATTTCTTTTTGTTTTTTCGCCTAATTCTTCAATGTTATTTACTATTTCAACATAAATGGGTGCCAAATTAGGCGCACAAATTTGTAATAATCTTGTATAAGGCGCCACTATTTCATCATATTCCTTATCATCGTTATCTTTATAATTTAAATTCACTAAATCAAACATACCTATTAAATTACCTCGATATCCAGAATCTATAATACCCACAGAATTAGCTAATCTTAATTTTGTTTTGGATAAACTTGATCTTGGATACAAATAATAACCTGTATTATGTGTGACAATCTCACGTCCATTATTTATTATTACCATTTCTGCAGAACATTTTATTTTAAAATCAATCTTGTGTGGAGCAACTGAATCTGCCCATTCTGGACCATAAAATGTCATGCCTCCATAAATACTATGTTCATTATTATTATCAGATTTAGGACACATAATATCAAATCCAGAGTCAGCATATGTCATGTCATTTATTAATTTTGAATTATGATTATTAACATGTTCGATATATTTTTCCATTAATTTTTTATCTTCAATATATATTTTTAATTTCATGTATCTATCATAAGAATTTGTAAGAATCTTTTGTAAAAAAATTGAATAATTATTTGATGGATTCATATTTATATATATAATATATTACTATATAATTTTAATAAAATATAATATTTCAAAAATACCCCAAAAATGAACTTTCTACTAGAACGCATAATTTACATTTATTACATAATACAAAGATTTGTATCCTTTAAAAAGAAAAATGATGAATATGATATTATGCCAACTAAAATAAAAGTTGTAGTAAACGATACAAATAAATATTATGATGACAATTGGGGTCATTTTATTGATTTGGAAGAAATATATGATAAATCACATAAAAATAAACCTATAATTACAATAAATTTTGATTTATATGTTATACCCAATTATAATTATGAAAATAATAAAATGTCTAAGCAATTTGTAAGAAAAAAAATATTTAACTAAATTATTTATATTTTATTTTATTAAAATCCATATATCTAACATAATTATTAACTCCACATTGATTATTGCCATATAATTCTCCTCTTGGATCTATTTTATATAATTCATAAAAAGGAATATTGTTAGATAAAGAAATACGTGTATTACAAATATTATTATTATTATTTAACAAGCTACAAATATATAACAAGTTTTGTCTAGAAATTAAATTTGCATTTAAATCATGTTTATTGTACAAACTATAATTACAGCATTTATTGCATTTTATATTATGAACACAAGAATATATTCTAGTATTCTTTTTTTGTAAATATTCACTTGAATCCATAGTTTGTTTTAAATTACCAAAAGTTGGCTTTGCAGGAATAATATTAAATGTCATATAAATAATATAAATATATTTAATATTTATAAAAATAGTAATATGCATAATTTATTTGCCAACGGATAGCTAATTATATTATCAAACGAATATTTATAATAAGGTTCTGGCATTTATTTACATAATATAAAAGAAATACATTTAATATATTTTTAAATATTTAAAAAAGGATATTTTTAAAAAATTTCTATTTGTCATTACCAATTTTGTTAATTTTTTATAAGTATCGCTTTTCAAAAATAATTCAATCTTATTACCTTGTTCTATATTATCAATTGGAATATATAAAGTATTTGGACCACATCCATATTTACCATCAAAATCACATTCATATTCTAAATTAGGTGATATCATAAATAGTACTATTTTTTTTATTCCGTATCCCTTTGCATTTTCCAATTTATCAGTATATAATTTTTTTGTTGGAGTATAAATTAAAGTGTATATATTATCTTTTGTATATTCTTTATTATAATTTATAATTGATAATCCTCTATTGTATATCGCATTATTTTCTTTATCAGAAATATATTTAATAATTAATTCTTCATTTTCAGTTGTCCAATCACGAATTGGATTTACACATCTATTTTGAAGTTTAATATTTATTATATTTCCATGACTATTTTCTATGATAGTTGTATAATTAATATCATCTAAATATATATCTTTTTTCAATAAAAAATAGCAAATATGATGTTGTATACCAGAAAAATATTCCATTATATTTTTATTAAAACTAACAAATTTCATATTATATCTAAGTTTATCTCCAATTATTTTTTTATAAATAGCATTTGAATTGCCTGAAAATAAATTATCCGGCGATAAAAATAATATATATCCTTTATCATTCAAATATTTTAACGAAACTTGAATTATTTTTTCATATAACTTGTTTTTACCTCCTGAAAATTTTTTATCAACTGAAATTTCATCATGAAAAGGAGGATTTCCCAGAATTATATCAAACACCATTTTTTTATTTTTTGATAACATGCAAAACTTATCATGCCATGATTTATCATCTAAAAAATTAGAATATACTATATTCGCATTATTTCCAAAAATAGTTTTGCAAATATTTACATTATTATCATTAATTTCAACCATAAATAACATGTTAGTTATTATATGATTACTACGTTTAATTTTGTCTGATTCCCAATATTCCAAACCATTCATTAATTTTTGATAAACTAAAAACATAAAATTCCCTATTCCACAAGTAGGCTCTAACCATTTTAAATTAGGATTTGTCCATATCTCTACAGGTAATTTATCTAACATCTTTTCGATAAGTTCATAAGGAGTAAATACTTCAGAATATTTTTTTCTCTCATGATTTTTTACCGCAAGATTATCATCTATAATATTTTTTATATCTACCATATTCATAGTAAATATGCTCATGTATTATATTTATAAAATATATAAATATAATAAGCAGTCTAAATAAACTTATATATAACAAATACAAGTTAAAAATAATAAACTATATTTTAACTATAAATGAAAATATTATCTAAATTATTTTATTGTTTAAATAGCGTATTTTGTTTTAAGCTTAGTAAACCAAAAGGATTAGCAACTGATACTTCTATAACAAGATATATCCCTTGTAATCAAGTTTTAAATGATGATATAACAAATATACATACCATTAAATATGAAGATACTATGCCGTTTATTCCTCCCGTAAAAGAAGGAGTTGTTGTGAAAGTTTATGATGGTGATACTATCACCATTGCTTCAAGATTACCTATAGAAAATTCTCCACTATACAGATTTAGTGTTAGATTAGCAGGTATTGATTGTCCAGAAATAAAAACAAATAATAATGAAGAAAAAATAGTATCTATAATCGCAAGAAATGAATTAACAAGTATTGTATATTTGAGAAATGTTAGATTGGAAAATGTAAGAACGGAAAAATATGGAAGATTATTAGCAGACGTATATTTTGAATCTATACATTTAAATAAATATTTATTGGATAAAAGACTTGCAGTAAAATATGAGGGCAAGACAAAAATATCTCCCAAATCGTGGACAAATTATTATTATAAAGGAATTATGGATTGAAAGTATAAATATGTATATTATTTATAGGTCATAAATAGTCTGTAAAGTTAAGCAAAAACTATAATCCATATTATTTAAATTCAATACTCGACCATACTCATCAAGCAATTGCACATTAAGTTTTTGTATGTCAACTGGACCAAAATATTGTCTTGGAGATGTAATTAAAGATAAATTATTCTCACTTAAATAATTAAAAATACCTCCTTGCAAGGATATTCTTGCCAATATATTTTTATTTAAAAAAGAGGAATTAAAAGCTGCATAAAAGCCATTATTTACACTATTATTAAAATCATCTATTACAAGATAAATATATCTTGGTCCATTTAAATCTATAATTCCTTCGCTTACGTAATTATTATTATTTTCATAATATCCTTCTCTATATCCAATTATCCATCCAAATTTTAAAGGCAATGGAGTGGTCGTATCTTCAGTTCCGTATTTGTTTGTCTTAAAATCTAACACAAAATGAAAATCGGGACCAGAATAAGAATCATTGATACCAACTATCATTCTACCACTACCGCCTTTTCCTTTACCTTCTGGAGTATTCAAGTCAACTATAAAAACAACATTTGATAAAATATTTGAAAAGGACGATACGGCACTATTAAGATAATTTTGTAAGGATAAATAGTCATAATTTCCATCAGGAATAGTAATTAATTCATTAATATTTTGATCTGGCACAGAAAGTAGAAAAAAATTATTTCCAAGTACTTTTGATATGGCATAGAATGTTGTTGGTAATTCAAGCGCACTTAACTGAAGAGACACAACTTTTGTAAAACGAAGAGGTAGTTCAACATTAAAATTAGACGATTGAGTTGAATAATAGTTGTCTCTAAAACGAGTATCAATATTTAAATTTTGTCTTAGAATTCTTTTGTGCAAAGGATTGATAGTTCCTTGATAAAATTCGCTTGGACTACTTTGACCAAAAGGTGTATTGGGTCTTTTTATAAGATATGTTCCTCCTGCTTGTTCGACGTTTGATTGTTCAAGATTTGTATTTAAGTTATATACATTAGCATACGTATTAGCCAAATTTGATAATGAATGGTTTCCCAAATTATTGCCATTACTATTATTATTACTATTACTATTATTAAATCCTGAATTGCAATAATTTGATAATTCTTTTATGGCATCGTTTATAAAAATAAGAGTATTATTTTTTGTTTGAGATGTAATGGATGCATCTAACATAATATTGTTTTTCATTTTTGATTCTTTTGTTTGTATAGTGTTAATATCATAACTATTATGAGGAAGCCCAAATATTTCTTCCAAATCAGCTATAGAGTAATTTGAAATATTTAAATCAAAGTTGTTGTTCATTTATATTAAAAGTATAATATTATTTTTAATATAAAACCATACAAACATTTAAAGTCTCTTTCTTCTGCCTAAATATCCTGCAGCAGAGGTACCAACCATTCCATAAGCAGAATGTGGCTTATATATAAAATTTTTACTATAAGTATAACACAAAGTATTTGAACAATTATTATATGTTTTATTGTAAGGTAATAGAGTTGTGTCAAATAAAGTTGATAAATTATTTGCTCTGTGAAATTTATTAGATGGTATTGCTATGGGCATTTTATAATTACAGGATATTATAAAATACTAAAATAAAATAAGACATATAATTTATTTACCGCATCCACCACAACCAGATCTGGCCTTTACTATTCTATCTATCATTGGTCTGGATAAATCCATTTTTTTTAAATTGGACGTAACACTATTTGATTTTACGGCTTTTTCTTGAGCAGCTAAATATTGTTCGTATAAAATATTTTGACGAGCCATAGTAATTTGTGGATTTTCGATATTCATTTTCATAAACCTCATTTATATTTGAATTAGATTATTTTTTATGTAATTTATTTATAATTTAAAATTGGAATTATTTTTCTAAATGACTCAAGTATTTTAATTGCCTCCTTCAATAATATAATCTGTTAATAATTTTGTGCATATAATATTTAATCCAGTATTATCATACACATTTATTGCTTTCTTAATTGGCTCACAAGTATCATCTTTATAAATCAACAAATCTCCCTTTGCTTTATACTCAATAAGATTATCGTCTAAGAATTTAATAGTATAAACATCACCAACTATGGATAAAATTATGGCCTTAGATATTTCTTTGGAATTATTTTTAAAGGCATAAACTATTTGATTAACTTGAAATTCATATGTAACCTTGTAAATTTTATCTTGAAATTCATTTTTGGCAAATGCATTTTCCAATAAAGTTTCTTCCTTTTTGGGTTCTGGACAATCACATCCACTGACGATAGCTGTCTTGAATAATTTATCTCCATAAATAGGATATGCACGATTAAATGGAATATAAGGACTTTCAAATATTTTGGGAATACGTCCTCTTCTTAAAGGTCCTTTACCTTTAATTCTATTTAAATATCTATCGTAAGAATTATGTTTTATATCAACACCAACTCCTCCGGGTGATAAAGCTCCAGGACGACATCTTGTGATCATTCTTTTTGTGCTACTGGAATGATAAGTGGATCCTGAACCAGAATTGACAACTTGGATATGAGGCTCTTTTCTATCACTCATTTGATTCCAATTAACGCCGGGACTTATGACATATGGAGTACCAGAATTTTCGATGATCTGATATTTTTTTATTGGTGCTTGATAAACATTTAAACCTGCTAAATTCATTGAATAAAGAGAACTAGGTACTCTCACTGTTTTCTGTATTAGTTTTTGTATTTGATATTTTGTTGCTGGATTATTTGATGTTAGATTTTGATTACATCCTCTACATCTATATAATAAAGGACTCATCGGTTTTATATTTGTTGAACCATTGTAATTTTGATAATCTATAATTGCACTTTCTTGAAAAAACATTCGTATTCTTATACTATATTATTTTGATAATAATAATTAAAATAATAAATATTAATTTTTTTCTAATATAACATAAAATTCATTTGAACCTTTTAATGTTCTATATAATCTATTTATTTTTAAATCAATAAATCCAGTTTCATACAAAATTTCAATAATATTTTTAAAACTTACTGGACTAAATTTCCAGCAATGTGAGTCAATATATGTATTTTTAGATAATTCGTACATTTCTTTTATTGACTCAATATCTTTTATAATATCATTTTTTTTATTTTTTATAAAATGTTCTTTTTCATTAATACTTACAAATATATTTCTTATAGAATTATAAAATTTATTCCAATGTAAATTAGAATCATTGTGAGTTCTATAATATTTATCTTCTAATATGTTTACTGCACTTGGTTTATCTTGTTTATTATAATAACTATTTAATACTTGAAATATATTTGATTGTTCTTTTAAATGATCAAAACAATATCTGTAATCAGGAATACAAAGAAAAAAATAAGAATTATCTTTTAATATACTTGATACATTATTTAAAAAAGTAATAATGCAAGGTACATGTTCAATATTATGTGAACTAAAACACACATCAAATATTTTGGGAATTATCTGATTATATTTAACTTTATCTTTTAATACATAATTAACTTTACATATTTTATTTATATTTACATTAGGATCATTTTTATAATTTTCTTTTAATTCTTCTTGAGAAAAATAATCTATAGTATATACATTATCTCTTTTTACGTCCATACAAGGAAAACATAAAGGACCTATTTCTAATATATTTTTATCTTGACTTATTAATTTTATAAAGTCATATCTATTATTAATATTATTACATGGTAATCCTTCATTATATCCATAAAAATTAAAATGATCATTCAATTCTTTTAAATTCATATTCATTAAATGTGGATTTTTATTTTTATATATTTCAATATTAAATTCTTCAGGAAAATCAGATATTATTTTTTTTATAAGATTTACTTGTTTATTCATATTTATATAAATATATAAAAAAATTGATAATTAAATATTTATTTATATAATATAAATATAATTATAATTATAATTATAAAATAATTTATACATGAATATTAACTTAACGAATATAAAAAATAAACATCAATGTCAATATTGCGATAAAATATATTCCAGAAAAAATTCATTGATTAATCATTTGATATTGTGCGAAATCACACATAAATCAAATAATGATAAAAAGATTGAAGAAGAAGAGTCTGAAGATATTCCTAATTATTCTCAATTAGTTAAGATAGTTTTGGAGTTAACAAAAAAATGCAATAAATTGGAAGAATCTTTGGAAAAAATGAAAGTATGGGTTGAAAATAAAAAGAAGAAAATAAATATAATATCATGGTTAAATACATCCTATAAGAGCGAATTAAGTTTTGAAGATTGGATAAATAAATTAGAAATTACATCAGTTAATTTGGATTATTTATTTCATAATACTATAATCAATACTATTGTAAATATTTTTGAAAATAATTTAAAGTCAAATGATAACATAAAATATCCAATAGTTTGTTTTACCCAAAAGAATAATGTCTTTTATATAAATAAAAATAATGGAGAAGAAACAAACTGGATTCAAATATCTTTGGAAGATATAGTTAAGATATTAAAGAAAATACAAAATACTTTAATTAGTTTGTTAATGAAATGGAAAGAAACAAATCTAAAAAATAAAACTATTGATTCTGAACAAATAGATGATATTTTTAACAAAACTATTATTAAACTAATGGATATTAGTTTTCATCAAGATGCGTCAATGGGTAAAATTAAAACAGGTTTGTATAATTATTTAAAGGTTGATTTAAAAAACATGATTGAATATGAATTTGAGTTTTAATAATATATTTGATTAATATATAATAATTTTTTTATGGCAAAAACAAAAAAGAAAAATATAGTTAAAGCAAATAAAACAAAGAAAAATAAAAATAAACATACAAAAACAAATAAAAGAAAGATAAAAGTTAAAGCAAGTAAAGTTCATTTATTAAAAAATAGAACCCCAAAAAATATTTTTGATTTAAGCATGAAAATAAACGACGACATAAAGAGAAATGAAAAAATAGACGTAAGTTCATATGCTCCAACTATTAATAAAATGTTAGTCCCTTTAAAATCAGTAAAAAGAGAACCTGTCTATAATTGTAATAATATTAAAGCGTTTCAACTCAAGGAACCATTAAAAATTGGAGTTAAAATAAATAATAAATTACAATGTTTATCTCCGGATAATGAAAAAGCTATAAAACAAGAACTAAAAGCATTAAGTGCTAATAAACATATAGATGTAAATAAAATTATACCGCCAGTGCAAAATATGTCAAATTGTTGGTTTAATACTATGTTTATGTCATTTTTTGTTAGTGATAAAGGACGTAAATTTTTTCACTATTTTAGACAAATGATGATTGAAGGAGTAAAATCTGATGGAAAGAAAATACCAAAAATATTAAGAAATGCATTTTCATTGTTAAATTATGCAATTGATTCAACACTAAAGGGAACTAAATTTGCTTACATGATGGATACAAATGCAATTATTAAAAATATATATGATGCAATGCCAAAAACATATAAAAAGAATCTTCCATTTATAAAAACAATAAATGAAAATAACAATCCATTAAGATATTATTTAAGTTTGATTAATTATTTAAAGAGTGAAGATATTAATATTTTTTCAATTATTGCATTAGATAATACTTGGCCAAAAGGATTAATTCAATTTATAGATCAGCTAGATAAAATGCCTCATATAATTATAATTGAAATATTTGATGATTTAGAAGAATCAAATCCTTCAAAAAATATTAATAATAAATTAAAAAAATTTTCAATACACAAACACACATATAATTTGGATAGTTGTATTATTAGAGATACAAATAAGCAACATTTTTGTTGTACATTAACTTGTGAGGGTAAAGAATATGCTTATGATGGTTTTAGTTACAATAGAATAGTTAAAATGAAATGGAAAGACAAAATTAATAAAAATTACACATGGGGTTTTGATGCTCCTGATGTAGAAGCACTCGGAAAGCCTTTAGAATGGAATTTTAGAAATTCATATCAAATGTTAATGTATTATAGGGAAAATTAATTATTCATGTTAAATATTTTTTCATAATATTTAATATGAGTATAATAGGTTTATTTATTGAAATATTTCAGTTTATTGTTGGATTATTGATAGTATTTGGTTTAATGTATATTTTAATACAAACACATAATTATTTTAGCGCATCTAACATTCCAATAATAATTCCAAATGCACAACCATCTGTGCCTACATCAACAACACAACCGATGGTAAAATAAAAATTTATTTTGTGTATCTATTTGAAAAATTGAATAGATGATTAATATTATTTATATCTTTTGATGATCCAGATATATCGATATTTGTTGATGGTATCATTAATTTCCTTGATTTTATTTGCTGTATTTTTTTTCTTTCAATAATTTGTTTTAACATCATATTTTGTAATTCAATAATATTTTTAGGTTTTGCTTCCTGTGGATTTTCTTCCCTTAATTCTTTTTGAAAGTATTTATTGTATATATAACTACTTTTTTTTGTTGCCAAATCAGGATCAATCTGTACTTGTACTTGTTTTATATTTTTTGATTGATTTATAGCATTTACTTGACTTTGGTTCAAATTACCTTTCATATGTATTTTACCATTATTGTTTATAACGCCAATTTTATCTAATATATCGTCATAAGACATCGGTGGTTGTTGTGCTACAGGTGCACAAGATCCCCTTTTTAGTCGGCATAAAGTCCCGTCCCTTAAATGCAAGCTTTTATCATTTGCAAAATGAACTAATTTTTTCTTTTTTGGTTGAAGTATTTGATTTAAAGTATCCTCAAAAAATTTTTCAGTATTTTTTGCGTTCTGAATGTCTTGATGGTTTGAACTATTATTTTGGTCGTAACATGAAAAATCGTTTAAATCTTCTATTTTTAATTCCATAGTATTAACCAATAAAATAAATTTGCGAATAAAATTTATTATATAAATATAAATTAACTAATGAGTATGGATATTGTAAATATTGGATATACTGAAACTATTTTACAGAATAATAAAGATAAATACATAAATAAAGTTGAGTGGGAAGGTAAATATGATGGAAAAAAAGCAAATATAGATGTTAATATAAATGATAATGGTCATAAAGAAAATATTAAATTAAAATTAAATAATAGTCAAATAATAGATATGTTAAATTATCCGAGTATAAATAAACCTATAGATCAAAGACTTTTAGATGATTATTTTAGTGAATCTTCTATTCATAAAAAATACAAAAAAAAAGGTTCAAAAAAGAAAGGAAATAGAAAACTTAAGGGCAGAAAAACAAAATCTGTTAAGTATAAAAAAATAAATAAATAATTTTTATATAAATTATATATATAATGGATCAATTCTCCAGACTTTGTGACCCCGCTAAATTATACTTAGTGTTAACTATTATTGCTTGCGTTGTTGCCTTATTTCAAAGAATGGGTGTTATGGCAGTCATCGTAAAATTATTATTTGCCTTACTTTGGACTTGGGTATTAAATTGGTTATGCAAGAAAGGATATGCCATGGTTTCATGGGCATTAGTTCTTTTCCCATTTATTATGATTCTTTTAGCCATGATGAAGAAGAGAATGATGTAATTTTAGTTATATATAAATAAAATTGATATAATTATACTTTTATAAATTATATTAAGTAGCTTATGACCTATACCTTATCTAAAATTAATAAACATGAAAGAGATGAATTTATAACATTCGAAGAAAAAGAACATAAATATCAAATATTATCTGATATTGAAACTAAATATACATCCGTTACGACTTGGATACATACTTTGTTCCCTCCTTTTAATTCAACTATTATAATTAGAAATATGATGAAGGGAAAAAATTGGAATCCTGAAAATAAATATTGGGGAATGACAGAAGAAGAAATTAAAAGTATGTGGAGTAAAAATAGTCAAAGTGTTGCAGGAGAAGGAACAAGAATGCACTATTTTATTGAATGTTTTATGAATAATATTAATATTGATTATCCATATACACACCAAGATTTGTATAATAATTATATAGTTAAAGGATTGGAAAATAATGATAAATATGTTGACGTAAAATTAGATGAAAATATTGAGTGGGGATATTTCTTAAATTTTATAAAAGATTTTCCAAATTTAAAACCCTATAGAACTGAATGGACTATTTATCATGATGATGTTAAAATATCTGGTTCGGTTGATATGGTATACGATAATGGCGACGGAACTTTATCGATTTATGATTGGAAAAGAAGTAAGGAAATAGTTACTGATAATAAATATAAGAAATTTTCAAATAATAAAATTATATCTCATATTCCAGATACAAATTATTGGCATTACGCTATACAACTAAATACATATAAAAAAATATTAGAAGATAAATATGGTAAAACCATAAGAGATTTATATTTGGTTCGTTTACATCCGAACGACGTAAATTATGAATTAATTGAAGTTCCGATATTAGAAGATTATATTGTAAAACTATTTCAGGAAATTATGGAAAAAAGACAAATACAAACATAAACAACTATATTATAAAAAAAACTTAAATAAAAGTCTATAAATTATATTATTAATATGGAAAGCATTGGATTTATAAAGAATTATTTTAATATATCTGTAAATGAATTATTTGATAATAAAATATTTTTTGTTTTATTTGTTTGTTTCTTTTATGCTGCTTATAATTCAGATCATATATATTTAATATTTAATGAAAAAAAAAATATTAAAAATGAAGAACAAAAAGTAGTAAACATAAAAGAAGAAACCAAAAAAAAAGATATTAAATATGAAGATAAGTATATTGAAAAATTAAAACAAAATATGAAAGATGATTTTGAATTTACAAAAGAAGATTATGATTTTGCAGAAAATAAATATATTGAATTTTGTGATAATTTTGAAAATAATAAAAAAAAAGGTATTATTGCATGTAATGATCATATAAATAGAAATAATAATATCATAAATGAAATACTTTTAGATATAAGAGATTTGAAATATAAATTGGAAAATATTGAAAATTCTGTGAAATTAGAAAATGATTTTGATGATTGTGAAGAAAATAGCGATTCTGATAATTCAAGTAAAGAATCAGAAAGTATTGAAGATATTAAAAATCAAATTGAATATTGTGAACAAAATATAATAAAATCTAAGAATATTATTGAAGAAGAAAAAAATAAAATTATTGAAATAAATAATAGTATAATTGACCATGATGATTTAAAAAAAAAAGGTTATGAATTTATGAGAGAAGATAAATTAAAAAAACTAAAAAATAATATAATTTTTGAAAATACTCCTTTGGGAAATGTATGTATGAGATATAATTACGATACTTCTTCTTTTGAATATTTTTCAAATAGTACTATACCATTTAGATTTCTCGAAACTATCTGCAGAAAATATGTAATTATCTATAGATGTACATTTTTGTACGTTGATTTAGAAGAAGAATTAAGAAGATGCCAAATAAAGCAGGAAGAAAAGAAAAAAGAAGAGTTAATTCTCAAAGAAGAACAAATGAAAAATGGAAATAAAAAGGAAATATTTGCAAAATTTAAAAATTATAATTCAATGCCATCAAATTTTAAAGATAATATATCAGTTCCAAAAAATAGACAAATAACTAATAATCCAAATGCAAATAATAATGAAAATATGATATTGAAAGAAAATACAAATAGATATACATGGAAAGGTAGATTTACAAATTTTGATATTTTAAAGAAAATAGATAAGAAGTTAGTCAACAAAAATGCAAGTTTAACATTTAGTGATTTTAAAAAAATTATTAATAATAAAAAAATGTAAAGATGTAAAAATAAAAAAATAATTATATTATAGAAATGGTAAAAAGTATAAATTCAAGAAAAACTATGAAAAGAAAATATAGACAAAGGGGAGGGTTTAATAATGAAATAAATAGTTTCAATAAAACCATGAGCAATAAAGTTAATAATTATTATGAGGATACAACATCAAGTTTAGTGGATAAAGGCTTTGATAAAGCAAATGAAGTAATAGAAGATGTATCTAAAGATGTTGTTAAAGGAGTATCCAAAAATGTTGAAACGTTAACAAATGTAATGAAAGGTCCAGAAGGACAAAAATTAGTGCAAAATTTAACTCAATTAACAGGAACTCTTAAACCCGTATTGGATAAAACCGCCGAAATAGGAAATGAATTTATAAAAGAAGAAGCTAAAACATTAACAAAAGCAGGTCTAGATGTTTTGGGAACTGTTCCAGTTATTGGTGAGGTTGAAGAAGGTATTAGAGTTGCAAGTGATTTGGTTAGAGCAGGAGAAAAATCAATAGAAGCTGGAGCTGAAATGACAGGTGTTGGTATGGATTACGTAAAAGATACAAGTGAACTATTAAAAGACACGTATAATTCCATCAGTAATATCTTTACTTCTTTTTGGAATAATCCCACTATTGAAAATGCAGAACAACAAATAAATAATGGACATCAAATAGGAGGTAAAATAATTGAGAGAACAAATGAAAGTATAAATGAATTTAATAATAATAATAACAATAAAACAAAAAAAAGAAATACATATAATATTAGAAGAATGAATAAAAAGAAAAATAAATCTAATAAAATAAGAAAATATTATTAAAAATATTTAATATATATATATATTATATATATTAAATGAAAATTTTGTGTTTATATGTTTTTCATGAAGTTAACGATAGAGTTAAGTATTTTATAAAAAATGCAGTCTTTTATGATGAAAATATAGATTTTTTATTAATATCAAATAATAAAAATAATATATTTAATTATCCAAATTTTTGTAAAGTATTATATAGAGATAATATTGGAACTGATTTTGGAGGATGGAGTGATGGTCTATTAATGAATAATTTATATAAAAATTATGATTATTTTATTTTTATAAATTCATCTGTGATTGGTCCTTTTTTACAACCAAACTTTAATGGAAAATGGACAGATATATTTATTCAAGGATTAACTAATGAAATAAAATTATATGGTGTGACTATAAATACAAATGGATTAAATACAAATAGTAGACCAACAATTGACTCTCATGTTCAATCATATGCATTTTGTATGAATATTGATACTTTATTATTTTTAATTTCCAATGATATTTTTAGTTATAATTATGCAAGAGATAGAAATAGTGCTATTAGTAAAGAAATTAATATGTCAAGATGTATTATAAATAATAATTGGAATATTGGTTGTTTAATGAGTTATTATAAAGATGTTGATTTCAGATTTAAAAATAAAAAAACATCTGATTATAAAAATATAGATTTTATGAAAGGCTGTTATATGTCAAATACATATAGAAATGTAATATGGAATGAAAATGAATTAATATTTATAAAAGGTAATAGAGATATTAAATATGTTATAAATAATAATAATATAGTTATTATCGATAATAATAATAATAATAATAATAATAATAATAATAATAATAATAATAATAATAATAATAATAATAATAATAAAATTATTTTTAGAAAAAGAAGATAAACTTATTTTTTATTTTTCCATTCATTGAATCCATTGCTTTTAAGTACATGAAACGAAGATCCCAAATGATCTTTTGCAATTGAATATGCTTTTTTTTCAATATCATCTAATTGATTTATATACTCTATTATTTGATTTTGTATTTCAACAGAATAATTATTAAAATTATTTGGAAGATATAATTTTATTTCCGGATTATTGTTCATAGTATAATTATATTATGCGTTTAATTTTTTAAATATAAATCAATTTTATTTAAAAATAAAATTGAAACTGAAATACTTATTATATGATAATTATAATTCTTATAAATATTTGAATAAAATGATTAACGATGAGCTTTTATATACCTCAAGATGCCATGGTATTAATGATATCAATGATGATATTATTAATATTAATAATAATGGAACAAATACTGATTTATTGTATAGATATGACAATACTAATGAATCAAAAAATGCATCTATTAACAAAGAAAATAATACTAAAAATAAGAATACCGAAGTAAAGATATATAGGTTTAAGTTTAGTGATTATATTGTTAATGAACTGAATAATTTTTCAAAAATACATAAATATGATACAAATTCCGAATATAAAAATGCATGGAAACAATGGTTAATAGATAATAATGAAATAGTGAACAGGGAAGTTAATAGACTTCATAATATTGGGTTTGAAGGAGATATAATTGATAAAATGTATAAAAGTTCTCGCTATTATTTCAGGAAGAAAAGCGATGAAAAAAAGAAACCTCAAGAAAGAAGAGAATATATAAAATTAGATAATAATCTTTTAACTAAAATGGATGAACATATTAATCAAAATATGAATACCGAAAATTATCAACCCAAAGTTGGATTCTTAGAATTTTGTCAGGGAAATAAAGATATTATTAAAGAGTCAATCCAACAAATGTTTGAAAATGATATAACTGATATTAAACTTATAAAAGATAAAATAAAAAAAACTTATAAAAATAGATATTTCAATATAATTAAACAGAAACCCATAAATAAATAATTAAACAATATAGAAATATGATGTTATATATTTATATGTATTCAACATTTCATTTAAATATATTAAAAACTATTTCAATATTGAGTATGACAAATAATAAATTTTTACTTCAAGATACAGATAAAAGTAATTATAAAATACTTTTGGTTATTGCTCATCCAGACGATGAGACAATATTTTTTTCACCTTTATTAATATTACTGAGACATCTTAAATACAGAACACATATATTGTGTTTATCGAATGGAAATTTTGATGGATTAGGAGGAATACGTGAAAAAGAATTAATAGATAGTGCAGCAACTTTTGGCATTGAAGAAACTGATGTCAGGATTATAAATAATCCTCTATTACAAGATAATCTATATAATTATTGGCCATCTTTTGAAGTGGCAAAAGAAATAGAAAAATATATGAAAGAAATATGTCCTATATCAGTTTTTACTTTTGATAATTATGGAGTAAGTGGACATAAAAATCATATATCAACTTATTATGGAGCTAAAATAGTATACAATAAATTAAAGGACACTGATAGATATATACCTTTTTATGAATTGGAAAGCGTATCGCTAATCAGAAGATTCAGCGGTATTAATGATTTGTTTTTTACATTTTATGCCGCTTTATTTTTATTATTTTTACAAATATTTAATGTTAAAAAATATTCTGAAAATAATGTTGTTTGTTCATTAAATAATTTATCAGTCATATATGCAATGAATTATCACAAATCGCAATTATCAATTATTATGAGAATACATATATTATTATCAAGATATTCATACGTTAATACATATAAAAGAATTGAATAATAAATATAATTATTTAAATGTATTATATAAATAATTATAAATGAAAAGTTGTATATACAATAAAAGAAATATGAATCAAAAAATAATAATAGATAAAAAAGATATAAACAAAATAGTTAGAAAAAATGAAGCGTTTATAAATGAATTAAATTTTTTTACAAAAATAAATAATAATTATAAAGATTATTTTTATATTTTTAAATCATGTACTCCTTTAAAAATGGGTTTGTATGATAATAATTCTAAATTTATAGATGAAATAGAACATGTAAAAACTTACAATCAATATTTATTAAAATATGATAATCTAACATATATTAATTTAATTAATCATATAAATAAAAATATAAATAATAAGATAGAGTTACATAAAATAATTATAAAAATGTATCCGCAAATATTAAATTGCATATTAAAATTAGAAGAATTATCAATATTACATAACAATATAAATATGGATAATATAATGGTTAAAATTACAAATAAAACAGATTATTTATTATCAAATTTTCAAAATGCATCTATAGATATAAATGATCATATGAATATTATCCATAAAAATAATTTATTATATAAAATATATTTACCTCCTGAAGTACATGTATTATATTATATGTATTCTAACAAAATACATAGTTTATCAGAATATAATATTGAAAATATTATTGATAATTTGTATTTTGAGAAAAATAAGATTCTACCAATATTTGAGTCAAATATACAAAAAAGTCATAAATTATATTTCAATAAATATGTAAATAAATCATATATTGAAATTAAAAAAGATATTTATAAATATAGCACAACTTGGGATAATTATATATTTCATTTTAATTTATTAATATTTATAAAAAAATATAAATTAATTAATGATGAATGTTTTAATGAATTATTAAAATTAATAAAATATAATTTAGTTCAAATACCAAGTAATAGATTATCAAATAAAAATAATATTATAACATATAATGATTTTATTGAAAATATAGATTATAATAAATTAATAAATTTATTTTCTGGATTTTCTAGACTTTCTTGACTTTCTTGATTTTCTAGACTTTCTTGATTTTCTAGATTTTTTACTTCTCTTTTTAGTTTTCTTTGATCGTCTTCTTCTTTTACCTCCTTCCATAACGTCTTCATCTTCAATAGTTTCATCTCCTTCTGGAGTTTCAACTATTTCTTCCGTATCTTCTACTTCTTCATCATCTCCACCTTTTTGTTTTTTATGCTTTTTCTTTGAAGAAGATTTATCAGAAGAAGATGAAGATTTACCAGTATATCCTTTTTGTTCATTTCTATTTGCAGAAGCATATTTCATGGCTTCTTTAAGACTTTCAAAATTATGTTCCTTTTTAATTCTAGCAACAAAAGCTTGCCAAGTTTCACTCATTTATATAATAATAAGATATAATAATTATTCTTCTGAAGAATATATTATTAAAATTGATTTATTTAATTTATAACTAAATATTGTAAATAAATAATGAATGACTTATATACAAAAGACATAAAATTATATATTGATGATGATTTTACTTTTACGAGATATTTATATATAAAAGACGAAGTAATATATTCATTAATTTTAAACTTATTGGAAAAAAAAACTGATCAAGCATTATTTTGGGCATATGAATTATACTATTCAGGCTTTAAATATGAATTATTAACATTAATAGTAAAAATATATTATTTATTTTATGCAAGTTTAAATGCAAGTTTTGAAAAATATTTATTAAAAAAAGTAAACGAAGAACTATGTCCTAAACTTATAGCAACATTAATAAATAACTTAAGTATAAGACCATTTAATCTTGACGTATTCTTATCTATTTATATTGAAGAATTATTTGATATGGAAATTGATATAATAAATAATTATAATTTAAATAATCGTCAAGATTTAGAAAATCAAATTGAATATTGGATTAAGGAGAAAGATTATCAAAGCATAAGCCATTTTGTAATAAATGATTATAAAAAATATAATACAGATTTAAAATTACTTGGAACTATTATTGTAAATGTTTTTAATAAAATCTATCCAAAATTAAATATTAATACATTTACGACGCAAAAAATATATATGTTTGAAGAAAAATATGTACTATTAAGTAAAATATATAATTGTTTTCATATACATAATAATTCTTATATTGGTAAAAATCTTTATGTAAAAATTAATGAAGAAGACTTGAAAAAATACGAAACAATAATACCACCTGAACTAAATAGTTGGAAAATAATGTCAGAAGTATGCATTTACAACATTAATGAAAATAAATTAATATTAAATATATTTAATTTAAAAAGACCAAAATATTCTGATTTATTAAATTTATTTCGTGAAGATTGGTTATATAATGCATCATTATCTCCATTATGGATGAAAAGAATCATGAATAGTAACGGAAATATTAATACAGATAAAAAAATAGTGACTTTTAATAATGAAGATGATGAAGAAAAATTTCACAATATGTATAATTTAGAACCAGATGAACAATCTTCCGCAACTATAAATAAATGTATACCTGAATTGAATTTTGATAAAACCTATAATTATTGGAAAGAATTTTATGATAAATATAATAAAAATGGATTTATTAAATTATATGAAGATGATTTTCAGGCTTTATTAGCCAGTAGAGTTAATTTTATTTAATAAAAAAATTGAAATGAATATACTTGTATTATATCATATTAAATATAATATAATAAAACTAATATAAAATGGTCAAGAATACTTTCGGAGGTAATAAGCATAAGAGTCAAGCTCGTAAATTTGTAAACTCAAAACCAAATAATAAGTTAAGATTAGCAGAATATGATGGAGAAATATATGCAGTCGTAACAAAGGTTTTGGGAAATAATATGTTTCATGCACAATGCATTGATGGAAAATTAAGATTAGGACATATTCGCGGGAAGTTTAGTGGTAGAGGCAGAAGAGATAATACTATTGCTCCAGGTGTGTGGGTTCTCGTTGGAGAAAGAAATTTTGGAAATATAGATGATTCAAAATACTTGAATAATGAAGCCAATAAAATATCTGATAAATTAGAAAAATGTGATTTATTGGAAGTTTATAATGAATCAAATAAACAATCATTAAAAGATTCAGTTGCAATGAATTGGAGTAAACTAAATTTTGATGATGGATCAAAATCTCATAACGAAACAATGAATGATTCAATTATATTTGAAGATGAAAATGCAGAGGAATTAAATAATATACTTGAAAATATGGATAAATCTATTAAGATTAGTATGAATAATAAAAATAAAGATGAAGAAGAAAATAATGATGAATTACTTGTTGAGTTTAATGATATTTAAATAATATATTTTATTATTGTAATAAATTTTAAATACCAAATTTTTTTAAATATAACATACCTGGTAAAGTATCTTTATTATAAATTATAAGATTTTTTGTATTGTCAATAAAATCATATGATGTTTTACCATTTAGTATCGTCCATAAAATATATAATATAAATAAAAATATAGTTGCAATTATATCTTTTATTTTTATATTTGTATTTTTTATAACGTATAAAGGAATAACTTTTAATATAATAAACATAATTACAAAACGAATTATTAAATTAATATTTGTATTATAATATAACATTGATATTAATACTATTATATTTTCTATTGCACCGCAAATAATCACGAATTTTGGATTGTAAATAGTTATTTTTAATTTATATAAAATAAACCAAAAATATATCCAATAAGAAAATATTAAATCAACTCTCAACATATATTTATTACATAAATTATATTATAAAATGATTTAAATATAATACATATATTATATTAATATAAAGTATAATTATTAATTAGATACTCATTATTATGAATCCTTTTAAACAAGAATCAAAAAATTATAGTAGAAATACTAAACCATATATTTATAAATTTAAATCAACGGAAAGTAAAACAGAAATAAAGCCTGTTGTTGAGTTTAAAAATAATATTGAAAATTTTCCGACTATATTAACTGATAATAATGATAATAATAATACTATAAAAGAAGAAAAAAATATTAAACAAATTGAAGATAATATATATATAAAAATATTACAAAAAGAAAAAAAAGAAAAAATTAAAGAAAAAGATAATAAATTAAGTGAATGGGATATAGAAGAATTATTACAAAATAATCCCAATTATATAATGTCTAGGGCAGTAAGGGTTATTGATTATAATAATGATCTTTATAAAAGATTTTATGATCATATGCATGGAGAAGGGGCTTTTGATGAGTATTATAGAACAGATTTATATGGCGGCGACACATATCCAAGTGATGAAGATAGTGATTATTATTCAAATGATGAAGAAGATGAAGATATTTAAATTATTTTTTGTTTTTTCTTGTTTTTTTATTGCATGAATCCATGAATCCTTTATTAAATGATTTTTTGCATTTTGTTTGATCTTTTTTTTTAAAAAGATCACAATACCAATTTCTCATTTTTGTAACTTTTCGAACCCTTAAAAGTTTTTTGCATGAAGGCGTTTTTGTTTTTGTTTTTTTTGGCATATATTATAATAAAATATTTTAATTTTGTATATAATTTATATAAAATATATTAATTTCGTATTAATTATTTATAATTAATATGAAATATTAATAAATGGATGATGAATTAGGTTATCCGGATGGAATTTATCAAAATATTTTTATAACAACATTATTTGTCCATCCAATACATATTTTTGCAGGCTTTTATTATGATATGCCATTGTGTGGAATAATGGGAATAACTTTGTACGGGACATCTTTAAATTATTGGAAATATCCGCGAATGGGTTCAAAACGAAGAACCATTGATATGATAGTTGCAAAATCATCAATATTATATCATTTATATTTATCTTTATACACTTCAAATAAATTATTGACTTTTATTCCAATATTTTTTGGAAGCAGCTTTTATTTTTGCAGTATATATTTACATAAAAAATCATATATAAAATATGCAGCAACTTTACATTGTTTACTTCATTTATTTGTTAGTATTGGTGCTTGTTTTACATATAGAGATTATTATTTAAATTAAGTTAGAAATTTTTTATTTTCAGGTTTTCTATAATGCATAAAATACATCTCAATAAACTCATCTATATTTTGAATATTATATTTGGTTATATTTGGTTTATAATTATTTATATCAAATTCCACAACTTCTTGTACGCATTTGTATAATATACCTCTATCACTTCTATGTAAAGGATCAATGGATGTATCAACTGCGTTAAAAGATAAATTAAAAATAGGCAATATTTTATGGCATAAATAATGAAAAACATGATTTGTTGGATGATTTACTGAATAAAATAAAAGAGCTTTTTTATACCATACTTCAATGTATTCACTAATAGTTAATATTATGGTATTTTTATGTTTATAAATATATTCTTTCATTGAATTTTCTCTTTCCTTTAGTTTTAATATGCTATTATTTGCTCTTTTAATTAAATCTGTTTTATTAATTAAATTCTTATTATTTAAATACATATTCATATAATAGTTTTTATCTTGGTTTAAATTAAAGGTTTCAATAATTTTATTATAATGATAAGGTGATGGTTCTTGTAAAGATTCTCCATTTTTCCACTTGTAATCTTGATCTATATAATAAAAATCAAAATATATAGAAGGAAATATAAAAATTTTTGTTTCTTGTTTTGCTTTTGACAAAATATAATTAGTTGATAAATAATGTTTATCTCTATAATTATCAGATATTGGTTGAGTAAATATTATATCACTTGTTTTTATATGATTTAAAAAATCATTTTCATTAATATCTGTATTCCAGCATTCTATTATCACATAATTTGCATTATATGAACTAAATGGTTTTTCTAATATTGATTTTAATGCTCCAGTTTGACAATTACCATAATACAAAATTTTCATAATATATATTTATAAAATAAATAATTGATTTATTTTTAATGTATAAATCTTATAACATTAAAATAATAATGTTTCACTTGGCATCAACAAGATTTAATAATATCACATACGATGAAAATAAAGAATATAAAAAAAAATATAATATTGATGGTGTTATATATGGTAGTAATTTAAGAATAAAAAAATCTTATAGTGTAGGTATGCTTTTATTTGTATTTGAAATGAATAACAATACAAATAAAATAGAAGGGGTCGGTTTAATTAGAAATAATTTAGTTGTTGATAAAAGATATAATATATATTCTAAAATGGATTATAATAGATATATTTATAAAGGAACATATCATTTATCAAGAGAACAACTTGTTAGATATAATGAAGCATTTGTATTAAGTATTGAAAACGTCTTATTTAAAGGTAAAGGTCACCTTAAAAGACAATCGGGAATATCTATTTTAACAGAAAAACTATTGAAAAAAAAAGAATATTCTTTATTTGAATTTAAAGAAATTGTTAAAAATATATTTATTTTATATTTTAAAAATGTGGAAAACGAAGTAAATAACTCTCAAGAAAAACCAAATTAATTAAATAATATTTAAAAATATACATATAATATTATTAAATGTCATCGCCATCCCAATTTGATACAAATGTTGATAATTATACTATAGTTGAATTATATACTATATTAGGTTTAAATCATCAGGATAATCCAACGGGTAAAGAAGTTTATGACGCAACAAATAAATTAATAAATGAATTCAAACAAAAAAATAAAATAATAAGTAATTTTTTTCAGGATATGCAAAATAGACTTGTTAGAAAACAGGGAAACGAATATATTTTTTCTGACCAGATAATTGATGATCCAAATACAAAACAAACAAATGAATGGTTTAAATATCAGGATTTACCTCAAGACGATCCTGTACAACAAAATAAATCAACTGATCGATTTCAAAAAATTGACGTTTATCAAAATCAACATGTTCCAATGAAAAGAGAGCAATTAGGTATAAATAATACATATGAAGTTAAAGTTGCACAGGATAAATTAAATCCTAATTTAGAAAATATTACTTCCCGATTTATAAATTTAGATAGTCAATTTAGACAATCTAGTAGTGGTGTTGATTCTGCTTCTACCGATTATACTTGTGATTTATCTGATCCTCTAACAAATGTATTAAGTTTAAGACTTTATTCTTTTCAAATTCCGTTTACTTGGTATGTAATTGATTATAATCAAGGAAATACTTGTTTTTGGATAACAAATAAAGGAAATACTTTTAAAATATCGATAGAACCAGGAAATTATTCTTCAGATGAATTTATAGTTGAAGTAAATGACCAAATAAAAAATGCAGGATTTACGGGCGATTATCTAAATTATCCTCCCTTAACGTACAATACGAAAAACGGAAAAATTAAAATATATTTTAATCCCCTTGGTGGATTTTTAGATCCTACAGGTAATATATTACATACTTTAAATGCAGGAGATATATTTGATATAAATACAAATGCATATTATACATTTTTTGATTTTTCAGGTAAAATATTTTGTTCGGATGCAAATAATTTTAAATGCACTGCTAATCAAAATCATACTTTCAATACTTCTTTAGGTTGGCTTATGGGATTTAGAGCCACTACAGAACCTGTATTTACCAATGGAAATATTCCTGTAGCCACACTTGATTTATACGGACCAAAATATTTTATATTGGTTATTGATGATTTCAATCAAAATCACATAAATAATGGACTTGTAACTATAACAGAACTTTCTAAAAAATTAGATTTGCCAAATTATTATACTCCCACTATGCCATATTTATGTGAAAATAACGCTTCAACAAATAATTTAAATGAAATAAATGATCAAATATTACAATATAATAATCTAACAAATAATGAAGCTATATCGCTTGGTATAAATAAAGAAAATATTACCGATATAGTTATTGATAAATTAAATTTATCTTATAAACCATCATACAAATTATTGCCAAGTGCTCCCAGAACACTCACAAATGCACAGCTTTATACTATTAATGAAATTATAAAAAATAGAGAAAATAATTCAACATTTAAATCTAAAGCGCCAACTAGTACTGATACTTTTGCATTGGTGCCAATAAAACATAGTGGATTATCAACAGGAGATTTATATGTTGAATTCAGCGGTTCTTTACAAGATAGTAAAAGAATCTATTTTGGACCGGTAAATATTGATAGATTACATGTAAAATTATTGGACGATAAAGGGTTTTTAGTTGATTTGCATGGAGCTAATTGGAGTATGACTTTAATAAGTGATAATTTATATCAATATTAATTTTATATGCAATAATTATTGTAATAGTATATATTATGGATATATTATATACTATTTATAATTTTACTGGATTTTCTGCACCAGTTATATTTTATTTATTTGGATTATATATATTAATTCATAAAAAAGGATATTTACTTTTTTATTCACTCGGATTTTTATTTAATATATTATTAAATCATATTTTAAAAAGCATATTTAAAAGTCCAAGACCTGATCAAGACAATAATTTATTTAAAATGGAATTGGCTAACAACAAAAAAATAGGTTTTCAAAAATTCGGAATGCCTTCAGGACATGCTCAAACTGCTGGATTTGTTATCGGATTTTTATCGCATATATTAAAGTCCAATATTGGATGGTTATTTTTGTATGTATTATCTTTAATTTCCATATCGCAGCGTTATATAAATAGAAATCATTATGTTGATCAATTATTAATCGGATTTATGGTTGGATTATTGATGGGATTTATTTTTTATTTTTTAACTTTATATATAATGTCTGGAAATATGAAAATGAAAAAGGATGATTTTGGACCTATTTAAAATTTCTTTTGAGACTTTTATTACTTGATTTTTTAATTTTCATGGAAGACGTTTTATTTTTAAATTTTCTTTTGGGAGACGTATTAAAATATATTGATGGTTTACTTTTATCTAGTTTTATTTTGGTGATATTTGGAAATTGAGATGGCATATAATTTTCTTTATTGATTTTATTTATTGATTTATATATTTTATTACATAATTCTGCATTATTATCTTTACTTTGTTGTGAAATAATGGTTATTTTATTATTTGTATTTGGTAATATTAATGTTTGAAAAAATCCTTGATTTGTATTTATCATGTAATTACTTAAAATAATGTTATATAAAAAATAAGTAATAAATTACATGAAAATAAATTATAATTTATTAAATTTATAATAAATAAAATTTAATAAGTATCATAAAAATTAGACTAAATATAATATATCATTATAATATGGGAGGAAGTATTTTACCTACTTGTTTAATTAATGGTAAATTGTATTTTTTATTTGGAAAAGAAAAAGAAACCGATGAAAATCCTGGATGGGCTGATTTTGGAGGAGGAACAGAAGAAGGTGAAACTATGATGAATACTGCTATTCGTGAAGGCAGCGAAGAACTAACAGGATTTTTAGGATCAAAAGAAGAAATTAAAAATATGTTAAAAAAAAGAGGATATTTAGCTTTAGATCATAAATCAATCTACAAAAATAAAAAAAGTACATATAGAGTTCATGTGTTTATGTTAGATTATGATCCATTTTTGCCTTTTTATTACAATAATAATCACACATTTTTAGAAAAAAAATTAAGTAAAAAATTACTTGAAGAAAGTAAAATATTTGAAAAAGTGCAAATAAAATGGTTTAGTATCGATGAAATTAGAGAAAATATAACCATGTTTAGATCATTTTATCAAAGCATAGTAAGAATGCTTTTAGCAAATTCCAGAAAAATTCACAATTTTATTGCTAAAAGTCATTCAAAAATGAGTAAGCATATTAAAACAAAATATTTTACAAAAAAAAATAAATCTCGAAAAAATAAAACTCGAAGAAGACGTAATTAATTAAAATAAAACATCAAAATAATCTGCATTTTTTGATATTCCTGTTACTTTTTTCATTTCATCAGTTAATTTTACATGTCCAGGTAAAAGTACAAAATTGTACATATGATTAAAATGTTTTCTATTTTCTTCATTAAAATACATGCTAATATCTACAACTATTTGAGGCATTTCTATTTTAAAATATATTGCTTTGGCTAACATAAATAATAGATAATGGGTTGGGTGTTCAGGAGTATTGAAAAATATTATTGACCTCATGTTATTCACAATAAATGAAAATTCTTTGAAATCGCTATCAGATATATTATTCGACAATTTTAAAATAGAATCTTCAACAATTTTTGGGCTTGGACTATTGTAATATAATTGTAAATTTGGTATTTGAAAAACCTTTGTGTAATTTGACACATAACTATCGATATTGGATGCATTTACCAAATAGTCATTACAATGTTTATGATATATGAAAAAACTACTATAATATATTGCATTTTGGATATCATTATTAATTTTATTCATATTGAATTCATGTTCAAAATTATATTTATCGAAGAACCAAGATAATATTATTATGATATTATATTTATTTTGAAATATATAATTTAAAAAAAATCCAATAGGAGCCATTTGACAATTTCCAAATAATACTATTGTTTCTAAACAACCATTATCAATCTTGTAATAAGAATTTTTATAAAAATGTTTTTCAAAATCAATCCATTCGATCATATTTATTTATATTAAATAATACTATAAAAGTAACACATATACTCATTTTTTATATTTTCTTTTCTCTTTTTTTCCAATGTTTAAATAATGTATTATCGCTTTTTCTTCGGTTTCAATTCCATTTTCAATTAAATCATCGTTTAAAAATATATAATTTATCCAGTTAAAATCATTTGTTTTTCTATTTTCAAGTCGACCATATTTTACATAATGTTCCAAAGCATCTTCCTTTGTTTGTAAAATATTTAAATCAGGATAATTATTTTTATAAAATATCCAATCAAAAAGAGCTAAATCTTTATTTAATAATAATTCACTTTTGGTATTTTCAAAAGATGGTTTTCCGTTATCTAACCAATGTTTTATTGCTTTTTCTTTATTATGGATATTAATTGAATCAAGATTAAATTTTTTAATATATAATATCCAATCGAAAGACTTTAATCTCCCTTCATCTTTTCCGTAAGTAATCCAATGAGTCCATGCATCTTGTTTATTTAATAAATTTGCTTCTTTCAAGTCAGGATTTAAATCTAAATATGTTTTATAATCAAAATTATCATAATTATCGTTTAAATTTATTTCTTTTTTATATTTTCTTTTCTCTTTTATGCCAAATAATACATAATGTTTAAAAGCTTCAAGTTTTATATTTTTTGTTTTATCTATGTGTAGATCTCTGTTTAATTCAAGATATTCTTCGTAATCAAAATCTATATATTTTATTTTATTATGATTTTCATCAAGATTATCAACCATATCATAGAAACTACATAATCTATTTTCAAGACTTCCATTTAACACCCAATGTCTATATGCTTCTTCTTTCGTTAAATTATTATTTTTTAAATCATCATTTAATTCCAAATATAGTTCATAATCAAAATCTCCCAGTGATAGTGATTTTTTTTTATTTACATTTTCATTATCTTTTAAATTATTTATAACACATTCAATTTGTTTATTTTCATATTTTCCATAATTTATGTAATGTTCCCAAGCTTTGATTTTTGTTTTAATATTATTTTCTTTAAGTTCATAATATGTATTAATGTATAATTCCCAATCAAAATTATTATAATTAACCTTATCTTTATTTGATATATTATATTCTCTATTTTCATTAATACCATAATTTTTATAATGAAGCCAAGCTTCTTCTTTATTTGACAATATTCTTAAATCTAAATTATTATATTTGTATAGAATCCAATTAAAATCAAGATAATTAAGATTTTTATCTGTGTAATACGGATTTTTTATAATTTTTAACGCAACCATTTCACCTATATCAAATATTATATTTTCATTTTCTTTTTGTATTTTGTTACTAGAATATAGATTAAATTCACTATTTTTACCAATCCATTCAAAAGTAATATTATATAATTGAGTAAATTCATAAAAAACTTTTAATTGATTATAGATATAACCAGAATAATTTATAAATTTTTTAAATACTATTATAGTATCGGTACTTATTTTATCAAATAAGTTTTTAAAAACCTTTTTGGTTAATATAAAGCTGTTGTAATTTATAAGAAGTAAAGATATTAAGCTGTTTTCTAGATATGTATTTTTAAATACTATTGAAGAATAATCTATGTTTCCTTCAATAAGTTCAATATTTTTATTTAAATATATATAATTATTGTCATTATCATTTTCAGTAAAACTGAAAATTTTATTTTCATTATAGTTACTCAATATATTTGAGTAACTTCCATCATTAGTTCCAAATTCTATCCATGCTCCTGTTTTTTCAATTAAATTATTATATAATAAATGTAGTAGAATATTTTTATTTATAGTTGGACAATCATTAATTTTTCCAATAAAAGACTCATAATCTATTGCTTTATTTGGAGTATTAATTATTTGTAAATTTGTATTTATAAATATTTTACAACCATTATTATGCATTTTATAGTGTAATCCAATATGATCGTTATCTTCACTACATCCTATTTTTGTGTTATTACATTTTCTACAATTATATCTTGCATTATAATAACAATTTTTCATGGAGGATAATTTATAAATACCAAATCCATTAAAAGCAGAAAATACTTCTATTAATCCATTATTTTTTTCCAATAATAATTCAAATTCATAAATTTTATCGGTAAATAATACTCCATTTGATTCACAAGAAAATATATTTTTGTCAAACCAACATAAATTTGTTCTCAATGCCCAATAATCATAATATATTTTATCTTTATTAACACAAGTCATCACATCCCATTTATTTAAATCATATTGAAAACAATTTATAATTCCATCAATATCAACTCCCCAAAATCTATCATCCAAATCTATATGAATTGCATATTGATATTCTTTATCCAAATTATTATTAAAAATATAATTTAATATTTCGTTACGACAAAATGCTAAACGATGTGCTCTCTTTGGAATAGAATTAACTAAATTATCGGTTAATAATATATGTTTTATTATATTTGTTTTACGAGTGAGATACCAAGATTTTAATAATGTTCTTGTTTCGTCACTCGAGTCATTTTCACAAATTATAATAAATACCTTATTAAAATAATTGCTGATTAAATCCAAATTTGAAAAAGATGTTAGAAAATATTTTTCTATGTCTCTTATTGTTCCATATATAATAATATTTGTATTTTTCATAATATTCTTCGATTCAATAATATTTATAATTTCTTTCATATAGTATATGAATAGAATAAATAGATTAAAAAGACTAAAAAAAATTTTAATTTTGGGAGGAAATGGTTTTATAGGAAAAAACATAAAAAATAAATCAAATTCTCTAAATTATGTGTATTTAGAAAGAAAGGATGTTGATTTTTTAAATATAAATGAATTAAATAAATTTTTTAAAGATATTAATCCGGAAATAGTTATAAATTGTAGCGGATCTGTTGGGAGTTATTTGAAAAATACAAATATTGATGAATTTGAAATATTTCACAATAATATAATCATAAATATGAATATTTTAAAATGTTGTAAAGAAAATAATATTGAAACATTAATATCTTTTTCATCATACAGAACATTTGGAGATAATATTCCTGAAAATTATGACGAAACTTATTTAACTCATAATTTGGATATAATAAATAACGCAGGATATTTATCATCTAAAATTGTTAATGATTTTCAATATATATTATTTAATAAAAATGTACAAAAATTGCGAATAGTTTGCTTTATATTGCCCAATCTCTATGGATTTTATGATGATTTTTCAGATAATGCAAGAATTATTCCTTCTTTAATTTATAAATTTGTAAAAGCCAAAGAAAATAATGAAAATATATATATTGACACACATCCTGATATGGAATATAATTTATTAGATGTTAATGATCTCGTTAAGATTATACAAATTGAAATTAATATGGGTTTTAATTATAAGGGTAACAATGTTATAGTATTTAATAAACAAAATATTATAAAAATTAAAGATATATGTGATATCATAAAAAATAAAATATCATTTACAAATAATATAATTTTTAATGATAAAAAGGAATTGCCAATAACAAATATTATGAAACCAAATACTGAAAAGTTTGATTATTTTTTTACACAACAACAATATTTCAAATTCACAGAATTAGAAAAATCTATTAATAATACCATAGATCATTATATTTTAACTAAAGGTATATCATAAATTAGGCTTATCCATTTAACAAATCCAGATATTTCGTGAATTCTACAATATGATTTGATTTTTTTTGATTGGGTAATTAAAAAGAATTCAAATAGGGTATCTCTTACTTCATCTGTATTAGTACTTAATCCCAAATGACATACTTTAATGTCAAAAATAAAACAATCTGAATTTAAAAATATATAGTTTTTAAAACTTTTTGTATCAGATATTAATATATCATTTTTTTCTTTATTATTTTTATAGTGTTCTAATAAATTATTATAAGAATGATTATTTTCTTTATTTAAAAATTCGTCATCATTTAGTCTATAGTGTATAATATTAAATTCTTCATATGGTATTTTACTTATTTTATTTTCTAAAAAATATTTGAATTTATCGTTTGGCGTTAATATATTTTTTATAAATTCTTTGCATTCATTGTCTATATCTCCAAAATAAAAATCATTGGTTAATATCAATAATATATCATTTTCATTTTCATTAATATAATCTTCAACTGCACCATAACAAACATAATTTATATTATCTTTGTTATTTTTCACATATTCACTATATTCATGTTCTTTATTTATCAAATATTCGTGTATTGGGTGATGCTGAAAATCAACTATAAGATTAAAGTTCATCTGTTTTGCCAAATAAAATAATTTTATAGTTGACCGAATTAAATCACCTAAACCAAAATAAAAATTTATTTCATTAAAATAATTATATTTTTTTAAATGTTCTTCATCTATGTTAAATTTATGTGTCCATACATGAATAATAGTCTTCATCTATAATATTAAAATGATATTTATATTTTTAGTTTAAAACATAAATATTATTAAAAAAATAATATATAATGATTGATGAAAATAAATATGGAACTTTTTATTGGGAAAAGTATGTACAGGATAATAAAGATTTAGCAGAAGCAGGTATAAATTCTAAGGATAATGCGTTATTTCATTATAATAATTATGGTATAAATGAAAATAGAATTATATATCATATAAATGATAAAAATATAACATTTGAAATATTTCATTGGAAAAAATATATTGATGATAATAGTGATATAAAGAAAGATGGAAATATAAATAAAGAACAAGCCTGGATACACTATATAAACTATGGTATAAATGAAAATAGAAAAATTGCTCCGTTATATAAATTCATAAATTATGAAAATATATATTATGAAGATTTTGATTGGGAAAATTATTTAAAAATTAATAAAGATGTAACGAGTGATGTACAAATAGTTGATAAAATGTTTGCATGGAATCACTGGAAAAATTTTGGATTAGAGGAGAACAGACCGGTTAGTTATATAAATAATACAAATATACATAACGGAAGATTTGGTAATTTATTTTTCATAAATATGGTAGTTCATTTTATTGCTAAAAAATTTAATTTAAAGGTTAACTACAAATATTTTGATAAATATAAAAAAATGGGAATAGATTTTTATTTGGGATTTAATACATATGATAAAAATATTTTGATAACAGAAAATAATTTTATTCATATAATGCAAAATTTAAAAGATCCTTGTAATATTATAATTACAAATGATGTTTGGTTTCAAAATAAAGATTTATGTATATTACTAAAAAATTATTTTAATAGTAGAAAAATAAAAAAAAATGTAATAGAACATAATATTTATAAAGATAGATATAAAAAAAATAATGATGTATTTGTTCACATTAGACTTGGAGATATACAAAAAGAAACTATAACTATCTCAAATTATTATATAAAATTATTGGGAACTATAAAATATAATAAAGGATATATATCAAGTGATAGCATTGATAGTGAATTATGTAAATTATTAATAACTAAATTTAATTTAAATATAATAGACTATGATGAGGTTGAAACAATTATGTTTGCATCAACTTGTAATAATTTAATATTGTCAGGAGGTACTTTTTCTTGGCTTATTGGATTTTTGGCTTTTTATTCAAAAAATATATATTATCCAAAAATAAATAATCCTTGGTTCGGTAATATATTTGATTTTAATGGTTGGAAATGTATTAGTTGATTATAATTCTCTAACAAATATATGGTGACCTTTATTTAAATATTTATAATAATTACAGATATGTATATCTTCTCCACATAATAAAATAATTTTTTCTGCTTCATATATATTATTCACTAAATCATAATAAGGCATACCTCTATGATAAGAACCATAAATAATTATATCATAATATTTATTTTTTATTAATTCTTCAATATTTTTATCCATATCAATATCATGTATATTATTGTCCAATAAATATGAATATGTAAAGCCTTTTCCATATAAATTATTATTAATACTATTATTAAATTTATATAAATGAGTTATTTTTGGATAATCATGACAATTAGATCCTATTAATTCTTTGAATCCATGTAAAGTTAAACATCTCATATAATCTGGTTCTATACAACCGGATAAAAATAATATTTTTTTTGCTTCTGAGTGATTAGTTTTATTCAATATATATTCACTTATTTTTATTGTTGTTAATTTATTTTTAGTATAATCAAGTAATTTTTGTATTAGATTATTACACTCTATTTTATTTTCTTCAGTTAATTCATTTATATTTTTATGTTTTAATTTTTCATATAATTTATTGGATTCAATAAATAATTCTTTTGGCAATAGTTTCATAGTATTTTCAGGACTATTTTCTATATCGATAAAATATGGAATGCATCCATTAGCCATAATTTCATAGTGTCTCATACAATCCCATCCTGCTTTTTTTTTAGTAATCGCAAAATATGATTTTTTATATTCATCATAATAATCTTTTTCTGTATTATATATATATGTACTTATATCACCAGGTATTAAATTAGATAGTAATTTTGTTTTATTTGGTATTTCATTTACTATTTTTTCTTTTGGTATAGAAAAATTTATTGGAAAAAGCATATTATAATATAATATATAATTATTTTAAAAACAATAATAAAACAAATTATAATATCTGGCAAAAATTTAATAATAAATAAATATATAAATGTCAAAACCATCGTCACCCACAAATTTATCTATTACTTGTAATTATTGTTCTATAATAGTATCATTTACGGCTTCTGCCGGGGCAACAACCTATAAAGTTGTTGCAAAAAATACATGTAATTATTCATGTATTTATGAATTTTCAATTTATAGTCCTAGTGGAACAGGAAATGTATCTGTTCCAATAGTCATTAATTATCCAGGAATATATGTATTTAGCGTAACTGCAACAAATAGTTTTGGAACAAGCGATCCTACAACATCAATACCTTATTATATAAATAATTGTTGTCCTTGTCCTTGCCCATAATATATATAATATATATGCAACTATTATTATTGTTTTTTTGTATTATTTATAAAATTTATTTTAAAAATAATTATTCTAAATGTATATATAAATAATGAGTGATAATGAAAAAAATAATTATAAATATGACGATTTAATTGATTTAGAATCAATCGAAGATGATTTTGGAGATAATAATCAAGAAATAAATAGTTTTGACGGATTTGAGACGGATGATGATAATATAAATAATATTGAGAAAGATAATATTGAGGAAGATATTAAGAAAAATGAAATATACCCAATAGAAAATAAAAATACCTTAAATAATATTGAAGAAGATGAATATAAAATATTTATTGAAGATAATACTGAAAATAATTCAATAGTAGAAGATAATATAGAAAATGAGAATAATGAAAATAATTCAATAGTAGAAGAAAATTCTTATTTTATTGAAGATGAAAACTTTGATATATTTATTGAAGACAAAACATCACAAGCAAATACTATTATAGAAAATAATAATATTAAAATAAATACTATAAAAGAATCTTCTGTTGTTAATGATACATTAGTTAATATTGAATCTCAAGATAATGAAAAACCAATATTAAATATTACAGAATATGATATTTTTGATTGGAAACACTATTTGCAATCTTATGATGACTTAAGAGAAAAGTATTTTACAAAAGATGAAGCTTGGAATCATTGGTGTGAAAGTGGTAAAATTGAAGGTAGAATATTTTTTGTATTGGAAAATGAAAAAGAAGAATATGAAAATTGGGATAATTTTAATTGGGAGAAATATATTAAAGTAAATGTTGATTTGCATGATCATATTACTTGTAAAAAAGACGCATGGGATCATTGGATTTATTATGGAAAAAAAGAAGGTAGAAAGTTTTATAAAATAAAGAATTTTGAGGCTATTTACATATTTGATTGGAAAAAATATATTTCTGAAAATGAAGATTTACAAAAAGGAGGATTAAATAATATTGAAGATGCTTGGGATCATTGGATTAATTTTGGTAAATTTGAAGGAAGAAAATTTTATAGTTTATATAAAAATGATGAAGATGAAGATACTGATGATGATATAACTTTTTGCGATAAAGACATAGAATTAGAAGAAAATGAATCTTTTGATTGGGAAACATATATAAATAATTATCCTGATTTAGTTAATAATGGAATTAATGATAAAGAAAAAGCTATTGAACATTGGAATAAATATGGTAAAAATGAAGGAAGAATATTTTATAAATTTGAATTAGAAGATAAAATAGATGATTTTGATAATTTTTCTATTCAAAGTGATGTTATAAATATTGTTGATAAAGAAGAATTTGATTGGGAGACATATATCAATAATTATCCTGATTTGATGAATAACGGAATAAATAATAAAGAAAAAGCTATAGAACATTGGAATAAATATGGTAAAAATGAAGGAAGAATATTTATAAAAATAGAATTAGATGAAGATTTTGATTGGGAACAATATATAAATAATTATGATGACTTAATTAATAGTGGAATAAACAATAAGTCTGATGCTTTAGATCATTGGTTAAAACATGGTAAAAATGAGGGAAGAACATACAAAAATATATTTGAAGAAATAAATGAAGAAAATATTGTTATAAATATTGAAGATATTGATGATGAAGATATTGATGATGAAGATATTGATGATGAAGATATTGATGATGAAGATATTGATATTGATGAAGATATTGATGAATATAATCAAATAAATTTAGAAAATGCAAAAGAAGATATTATAAAAGATGAAATAGATATGGATAATATAGAAAAACCAGATGATTTTAATTGGGAACAATATCTAGAAAATTATGAAGACTTATTTAACACGGGTATAATAAATGAGCAACTTGCGATAGAGCATTGGAATAAATATGGTAAAAATGAAGGTAGAACATATTATAAAATACCAAAAAAGAAAACCATTTTTGATAGTTATGATGAAGAATATAAAAATTTTGATTGGTTGCAATATATTGAAAATTATGATGACTTAAAAAATACCATTTTTAATAAAAGTAAAGCATGGATACATTGGGTAAAAAATGGAAAAAATGAAGGAAGAACTTATTTAGATTTAAAAAAAATACCTGATGATTTTAATTGGACAAAATATATAAAAAAAATAAAGGATAATACTTTAAAAACAAAAATAGATGCATGGATGCATTATCAAACATTCACAAAACCAAAAGAAAATTTAAAAGATGATACTTTACAAGAATATATTGACAATGTTACTTTTGAAAATTTTGATTGGAAAACATATATAAATAATTATGATGATTTAAAAACAAATTCTACTCTTGATTCGAAAGAAAAAGCATGGTATCATTGGATAAACTATGGTAAAAAAGAAAGACGTATATTAGAAGATATATATAAAAAAGAAGAAAACGATTATAATAAAAATATTGTTAACAATAATATTATACAAGTTCCATATGATTTTAATAGTAACATATTTTTTAAAATTATTTATAATAATTATGGAAAACATTTATATGGATGGAAAGGAGTAATACAAAATTTTCTCATTGAATATTTTAATGATATAAATAATAAAAATAAAATATATGCATATGATTTATTTTTTGATGAATGGATAGAAAAATTATTATTATGGGGAAATAAAACACAAAATAAATTAGTTATGGATGAAATATTATATAATAATAAAAAACTTATTACATTTATTCATAATCCTCCTTTTGAAGAATATTTTAATTTAATTAAATATATCGGCAAAGAAAATATACTCAAAGAAATTATATTAGGGGATGAATTGTTTTTAAATAAATATATATTCGATTTACTTGATAAAAAATTAATAACTGATAAAATTTGTTTCTTATATACATTATCAATATATCATAAAAAATTCATATTTAATAATTATAAAAAATATCAAACCAAGTTATTATCCATTTATCATTGTTTTCCTCTATCAAATAATATTAATGAACAATTCAATTATGAATTATTTTTAGAAAATAAGAATATATATCATATAGGATGGTGGCTAAGAAATTTTAAAAGTTTTATAAAACTTAATATACCTTCAAATTTTAATAAAAATATATTGGTGAAAAATGATTTTAAAGATGGTTGGAACAATAATATCGCAAAAAATTATGATTTATATAATATTGACATTATTAATGAAATTAGTGATGAAGATTATAAAAATATATTTAAAAATAGTGTAATATTTATTGATTTATTAGATAATATTGCAAATAATACCATACTTGAATGTATATCATATAATACACCAATTATAACAAATAAAACACCATCCTCAATTGAATATCTTGGAAAAGATTATCCTTTATTTTTTGAAAATGAAGAAGATTTAAATTATTTTAATGATGAAGATACTTTATTATTTTTAATAAAAGAAGCTCACAATTATTTACAAAATATGGATAAATCTTCATTGGATTCAAGACAATTTTATAAAAAAATTACATATGATTTAAATAAATTGGAAAATAAAAATGAACAAATTAAACTAACTTGGTTTTGCATAGTTCATAATGAAGAAGATATCGATAAATGTAAAAATAATTTTTTAATCCAAGATTCAAATAATAATGTTGAACTTGTGATAATTAAAAAATATATTGGTAAATCTAATAATAATGAAATTATAGAAGATGATAATATATTTGGAATTTTATTTGAAAAATTTAATGATGATAATATATTAACAGAAAATTATGAAGATTATGTTCATCGCGAATATATAAATAAAAATATAAGTATTATTGAACTGGGAGATAATAATTTTGATAATTATTATAATTATTGTATAAGTATTTGTAAAACTCCGATAATAAGTTTTTATGATGTATCACATGATTATGAAAATAATTATTTAAGAAAAATACTCTATAGTTTCAAGACATTTACAAATATGGATATATTTTTATGTAATGAATATTCAAGTATGACATATAATATATTAGATCAATGTGACATATGTGAATTAAAAAATATGGATTATAGATTATCTTGGTTAATAAAAGTAAATGATTTTATTGAAAATAGTGAAATTATATTTAGCAAAAATAATAACAATAAATTCAATATCTTTTTAAATGAATCTATAAAAAACAATTTGAATGTTATAATTAATTAATGAATTTATTTTATGTAAAATATTATATTAATATAAAATAAATGAGTAATAAAACCAAAATATTAATTACAGGTGTAACTGGTCAAGACGGATCAAATATGGTTAGACTATTACTAAAAAAAACAGATGCATTAATTTTTGGGGCAGTAAGAAGACTTTCTGTACCAAATTATATAAATTTAAATGATATAACCGATGAACGTTTTATTTTAATTAATCTTGATCTTACAGATAATCAATCTATAGTAAATTTTGTTCAAAATGAAAAACCAGACTATATAATTAATTTAGCTGCACAAAGTTTTGTTGGTGAATCTTGGAATTCCCCAATAGTAACCTTTACAACAAATACTTTACCTATAATATATTTTTTAGAGGCAATAAAAACATATAATCCAAAATGTAGATTTTATTCTGCTGGATCAAGCGAAGAATTTGGAGACGTGGAATATGAACCCCAAGATATAAAACATCCTATGAAACCTAGAAGTCCTTATGGAGCAAGTAAATGTGCTGCAAGACATCTGGTAAAAGTTTATAGAGAAAGTTATAATTTATATGCTATACATTGTATTTTATTCAACCACGAAGGAATTCACAGAGGATTTGAATTTGTGACAAGAAAAATAACATCTAATATTGCAAGAATTAAAAAGGAAATTGAATGTGGAAAAGAAATTAAACCTTTTGAATTAGGAAATATATATTCAGTTAGAGATTGGAGTGATTCAGAAGATTTTATGGAAGCCGTATGGATAATGTTAAATCAAGAAACACCTAGGGAATATGTTTTAAGTTCTGATGAAACCCACACAGTAAAAGAATTTATTGATTTGACTTGCAAGTATGCAAATTTAGAAGTTGAATGGCATATTGATGATACAAATCCCTTAAACACAACACTTAAATATAAAGATCAAATTATAATGAAAATAAATGAAAATTTATATCGTCCAGCTGAAGTTGATTTATTATATGGCGATTCAAAAGAAACAAGAAAAACATTAAACTGGGAACCCAAAATTAGTTTTGAAAAATTAGTAAAAAGAATGATTGAAAATGATATAAAAATTACTAATTAATAATCGTTTATAATAAAATAATATAAATTATATATATGAATAAAATACCTAGAGACTTTGACTATAAAATATATTCAAAATTAAATCCTGATTTACCTTTATATTGGAATGAAGAGCAATTTAAAAATCATTATTTAGAAAAAGGTATAATGTACGAAAGAGAATATAAAGTTAATTTACCTCATATGTTTAATTGGAAAACATATTTATCTTTAAACCCAGATTTATCTCAAACAGCTGATTTTAAAGAAGTTATATATCATTATTTAAATTTTGGATTTTTTGAAAATAGATTATTTAAATAAATACAATAATTTTAATTTATAAAAATATACGAATTAAGCTATATTTTTATAATATTTTATTATATAAATGTCAAAAAAACATAAAATACCAAAAGATTTTAATTATAAAATATATTTATTATTAAATCCAGATTTAGAATCCAATTTGAGTGAAAAAGAAGCAAAAAAACATTTTGTGTATTTTGGAGTAAATGAAAATAGAAAATATAAAATATATTTACCTGAAGATTTTAATTATAAAGAATATATTGAATTAAATCCGGATTTGGATAGAAATACCGATAAAGAATATGCTATTAATCATTATTTATCTTATGGTATATTTGAAAAAAGACAATATAAAAAAAAAGAATCAAATTATCTAAGAGATATAGAAAAATTTATGAAAATATACTATGTTTCTAGAGAAGACATTATGAATAATGCAAAAATTGAATTTAGATATTTTTGTTATAGATATTTAAATTACATAAGAAATATTGATCTTCCTGAAATTAATAAAAATATGCAGTATGAAGCAGTATTAGTTGAATATAGATGTTTTCCTCATGTTGAATTTATTATTAGAAATAATATAAATAAATTAGGTTCTAATTGGTCTCATACTATAATATGCGGAATAAATAATTATAGTTTTATGGTTGAACTTTGTGGGAATATAAATAAAAATATAAAAGTTATTAAAACAGAATATGATAATTTAAATCAATCAACATATAGTAAATTTTTTGCAAGTTTAGACTTTTGGAGTTTAATATATGGAGAAAAGGTGTTAATCTATCAAGAAGATTCAATAATTTTTAAAACAAATATTGATGATTTTATAAAGTTTGACTATATTGGAGCTCCTTGGCCATTAGAACAAAATGATAATGCAAAAGGAGTTGGCAATGGAGGATTTTCTTTACGTACTAAAAAATGTATGATAGATGTTATAAATGCAATATCCATTGAAGATACATATTATTCTATTTCCACAAAAGATTTTATGATAAAAAATGGAATGACAATTATACCTGAAGATGTATATTTTTCAAAAAATATGATTGATTTCGGTATAGGAAAAGTTGCAGATTTTAAAACAGCTTTTAACTTTTCAACCGAAAGTATTTACAATCCGAATAGTTTTGGAGGACATAATTTTTGGATATGTGATCCAAATTGGAAAAATAGATTATATTTGGATATAGTAAAACAATTTAAACCTAATTATGATTTAAATATGTTAGAACATAGAGGAGGTTGGACAAATGTTATTTATAGTTTAAATGACATGGATTTTTTTAATTATAATGCCAACTATGAATTTTTTGATATGATTGAATCAAAATTTTTATGGCGTACAGATTACAAATGCGACACTTATTGGGCAGGATTAATACATTGTACACCAAAGGCACCTCCTTATCTAAATAATTTAAATATAAAATATATGTTTAATAATCCGAATTTTATAAATAGTTTGGATAAATGCATTTTTATAGTTACTTTATCGGACTATGTTTTTAATTATTTAAATAAAAAATTTTTAGAAATAGATAAAAAAATACAAGTATTAAAATTAACTTTACCTGTTGAAATAAAAGATATAATACCTTTTGATATAAATAAATATATCAATAATGACAATAAAAAAATAATCCAAATAGGTCAACAATTGAGAAAAATAACAAGTATATATCAATTAAAGCTACCTTACAAGAAAATATGGTTAACTGGTACAAAAAAATTTGACTATTGTAATTTTCTTTTAAATAATGAAAAAGAATATCTCAATATAAAAGAATTAAATTTAAATGATGTTGAAATGAAATATCTAAATTCTTTTGATGAATATGATGATTTATTATCAAAAAATGTAGTATTCATTGATTTATATGACGCTTCTGCAAACACTGTTGTCGTAGAATGTATAGCTAGAAAAACACCATTATTAGTTACTCGTTTAGATGCAGTTATTGAGTATTTAGGTAAAGATTATCCTTTGTATTTTGATAATTTAAACGAAATAGAAAGTTTATTAACAGAAGAAAATATTTTTAAAGCACATGAACATTTAAAAAATGTAAAATATATTGATATACCTTTATTTACTAAAACTATTTTAAAATACACTAATTGGTGTATGTAATAAATATATAGAATATTATATATATTTATATTTAATTATTTTTTGGACTCCATTCAGGCATTAATTCTTTCATATCTTCATCAGTTATTAGTCGTAAAGGTCTAATCTTAAATAATTTTTCCATATTTTTATTATATAGTTCATCAGGTCTTTTTACAAAAGTTGCCTTTGTTCTGTATCCTGTACCATCATTACCGACTTTATTATCACTTTTGTCTGTTACTATTGGAGATACATAATAATATGCCAAGGTTTTTCTGAATATATTTGGAGGACAATTTATAATTTCCGGTACACCATGCCAAGAAATTTCATTTGTTTTAAAAATAATTGCAGTATTATATTGAACATGTGATTTAACCATACATTCTTTCATATCTTTATCCCATAATTGAGTATCTCCATTCCATTCAGGGTTCCAATCTTTATTCATGTAAAGTATTATGTTTAATCTTCTTTCTTTATTTATATATGGATGTTTTTCATAATCTAAATGCATATTTAATCTTCCATATTTGGGCTGCAAATGAAGACCTGCACCATGCAAATAAGGATCATATTCCAAATATGGTATGCTAAATAATTCAGAAAATGCATTTGTAATTTCTTCAGTAGATAATAAATAAAAATATTGTTTTAAGTCGTATGATAAATCTTTTATATTATCGTATGCATATTTAACTTCCAATGGATTATTATATTTATGCCATTTACCATTATTTATGTCTTCTGGAAAATTATTATATATCATTTCCGCATATTCATCGCTTAAAAAATTTGGTATTATTATATGATCAAAAGGTTCTTTTATGAGATTTTTTTGTTTCATTTCTTGTATATTATTTACCCAATCTCCAAAATATTTTTTTTTATTTTCAATACTTTCTATATTTTTTAATGTTAATAAATCAATTCGATGTTTCTCATTTATTAAATCATTTAATCCAGTCATTAAATCAATTTCTATCTTCCATCCCAAATCTTTAACCTTTTGATTACTTATATAATATCGCATATCATTGTATGGTCTATCTTCAATAAATTCTATCCAATCTTCATATTTATCTGTATTTTTAATTAAACGAATCAATAATTTTGCAACTTCCAGTATTGAATATTCCATACCTTCATCACATCCGATATTATAAATTTCTCCAATATTACCTTTTTCTAATATACATTCAAAAGCCTTAACTGTGTCATATGCATGTAAAAAAGCTCTTACACTATCTCCTTTACCTTGAATAGTCACTTTTTTGTCTTCCTTTAATAATTTAATAAATTTTGGAATAACTTTTTCTGGATATTGATTTTTACCATATACATTATTTCCTCTAGTTATAATTATTGGCATTTTATATGAATGACAATATGATTGAGCAATAAGTTCTGCTCCTGCTTTTGTTGCCGCATATGGGTTTGTTGGACATAAAATAGAATGTTCTGTTTTATGAGACTCTTCAATGGTATTCATAGATTCTCCATATACTTCATCTGTAGATACGTGTATAAATTTTTGTATTTTTCCATATTTTCTACATTCTTCTAACAAAGTATGTGTTCCTAAAATATTATCATGTGTAAATATTATTGAATCTTCAAAAGAATTTTGCACGTGTGATTGTGCGGCAAAATGTATAATGTGTGTAATATTATAATTATGTAATATTCTTTTTACCAATGTAGCATCATTTAAATTGCCATTTATAAATTTATAATTTTGATTTGTTCTAATATTATATTCAATATTTTTATGGTCTGCACAATAATACATGGCATCTAAATTTATAAGTCTATTTACTTTATTTTGATTAAAATAATGATTTACGAAATTACTTCCAATAAATCCGCAACCTCCAGTTACAAGTAAATTTATATCTTTATCTCTTTTTTCTTTGTATTTGTACAAACATTCTCTCACGGATTCTTTAATATTTTTTACTTCTGGAAATAATGATTGTAATTTTGTTGTATCTAAAAAGTTATTTGATCTATCGGCATCCAATATTTTTCTTTGTTCCTCTTGAGTAAAATTATTCCAAGTAAAAGTTGGGTCCACTATCTTTTTGTACATTTCTAATATTTCATTATGACTAATTAGACCAGGATTAGTTAAATTTATAGTACCAGTAATATTTTGTTCCATCATTTTTATCACTAAAGGAAGTAATTCAGGTAATACAGACATTGAATTAGATATTGAACAAACTTTTTCATAATTCACTATTTTAGTTATAAAATTTCTCGAATTTTCTTCTCCCGTAATTGGCATTCTAATTCTTAAATTTAAAACATTACTTTCAAAACTTTTCATAATTCTATCTGTAAATCCTTTTACTATTGAATAAGAAGACCCAAAAAAATTAGGCATTGAATTTTCATTAAAACCATTTATTTCTTCTTCAAAAGGATGTCTATCATCATATTTAAAAATGCATCCAGTACCCAAATAAGTATAATGTATTTTTTTAGAAGTACATATTTGCGAAAGTAATAAAGGAGAATATAAATTATCCCTTATGTTTTCATATAATTTACCTTCTTGTTCAAGATAATCAATAGTTGTGTATTCTTTATCACCTATTTTACCATGAGTTCTTCCTATAAAAGATACTATATGAGTTGGAGATACAAAATTTATTTCATCCGTTAAATTAGTTTCATTATCAATTCTGCTTTTGCCTTCTGTAAAATCAATATTGTTTATTTTTAATATTGATATAAATTGTTGACCTATCCAACCTTTAGAACCATATACTAAAATTTTCATTTTATATTTATATATATTATTAATTTATAATAAATACAAATTTTTTAATTATATTTTCAAAATTACTAAATAATATAATTAAAATATAATAATTATAAATATTATTAATGTATAGTAAAATGAAAAATACATCATTTAAAAATTTAGATCCTGAAGATATATTTTTAAAATATAAATTTTTTGATTACGAAATGTATATTGATAACTATTGTTTAAGAGATAATGGGGGTTATGACGATAAAAATAAAGCTTGGACTCATTATTTATTGTATGGTGAATCGCAAGAATTAATATTTTTTGATATAACAAATAAGGGAAAATATGAAACTATGAAAAATAATTTTGATTATGAGTTATATATTGCAAATTATAATTTAATTGAAAATGGAGGTTATGATAATTTCGATAAAGCTTGGTGGCATTATGTTAATATTGGAGAAAGAAATAAATATATTTATTTTGATATCAATAAACGTGAAGAATATAATGTTCAACGTAATAATTTTGATTTTGAGAAATATTTAAATAAATATTTTTATTTAAAAGAAGATGGGTATGATACATACGATAAGGCTTGGTGGCATTATATGAATATTGGTAAAAATAGTGGTTTATTTTATTTTAATATCAAGGATAAAAATACTACTATTAATAAATATAAAAAAAATATATTATTTTGTATATCTAATTGTAGTGATAACAATAATATAAAAATATTTGTAAAAAATATTAGTAATATTATTGGTAATTATTATTTGGAATGTAATTTATTTATGGTTATAATAGATGAAAAAAATCAAAACTTTCGTTTATTAAATGATAATGAATTAAATATGTTTTATAATAATTTAAATGATAACAATATATTAAATAAATTATCAGAAAAAAAAATAAATTTATTTAATCAAATAAAAAATAATAAAGATACCATAATATTTGTATCTGAATTATATCCGAATGAATTTTTAACTATGGATTTAATATTGCGTAAATCCAGAAGTTTTGGCATGAAAACTATATCTGTTTATCATGATTGTAATTTTAAAAATACAAATGAGTATATATCTTTATTAAGTAAATTTGATATAATTATACCTTGCAATAAAAATAATGAAGATGAATATATTGATAATCGCATTAAATATAAAATTAATAAAAAACAAATTATTAAAGAATTTGTTAAAAATAAAGAAACTAATTTCGATAATATGACTATTAATACATGGTATAATTATACACAAAAAATATATGATATGTTAGATTTAAATATTTATAATGAATATTTATTTAATATTAATAATACTATATATTTTTATCTTGATATTCATAATAAAAAAAATTACAAAAATATAAGTTATCAATTAGCATTACAATTCATAAATAATTATGGGCTTTTTGAAAATAAAATAATATTTGTAAAATGGAATAATATTAAAATGTCTTTGGTACCACATAATATTGAAGATCTTTTGTTATATTTTGAAATAGAAAATAATGAAGAATTAATAAAATATCTTACGTACCAAGATTATTCACCAATACATTATAATGAATATATAACATTTCATAATAGTTTATTTTTTTGTCCTGAAACAAATTTTAATAACATTAAAATAGTAACAAATTTACCTTCTTATCTTGTAAAGCATAATATAAAATGTATTAGTATATTTAATAATAATAAATTAGAAAATGATATAAATAATAAAGAATATAAATTATATTTTTTTAATATATTATTAAATTCAATTAAAATAATACCTGTATCAAATTATTCTAAAATGAAATTAATTGACTATTGTATAAATAAAGGTTCAGATACGTTACCAAATATAAAATCTATTTTATTGCCATTAAACAATATTAACATGAATAATTATAATACCACAATGAATAATAGTATAGATATTATAACTATAGTTGTACCCGGAAATGATGATACTATTGAAGAAGAAATTTTATTTTTTAATGAATTAATAAACTTTATAAATAATAATCATCACAACATAAATATACAAATTATATCTTATGGGCATAATTTTGAAAATTCGAATAATATTGAAACATACTATAAATTTAATGATTTAATATTAAAATTTAACGGAAAACTTAAATTTAATGATATACAAAATGATGAAGAAATATCAAAAATATACTTTAATGCCACTTTTTCTTTAATACCTAACTCACATAGAGGATTTAATTTTGATTTAACACAAAGTCTTTGCAATAAAGTTCCTGCTTTAATTAGTTGTAATGGGTCAAATACAGAAATATCAGAATTAGGTGGATGCTATATTATAAATACAAATAATTCAAATGTTATTTATAATGCATTAGAAGATCTAATATTAAATCCAGATATTATTAGTAATTTAAAAGAACAGATAGTACCTACTAATTATGATACATGGTTTGATTATGCAGAAAAAATATATAGAGAAATAATACCTTATTTTAATAATTAAAAATACATATAAAATAATTCTATATTTGTTATTTAATTTAGAATTATTATAAATTATTTAATTCTATTATATACAATACTTATTTAGGATATTTTTATTATTTATAAATCTATTTTCATTTTTGCTGTTGTATAAAAAATGTGCCCATGCTTCATATTCGGTGTGAATTTTATTTATTAAGTCTTGATTATATTCTAAATATAATTTCCAATTAAAAAATATCGGTATATCAACATATATTCTTTTTTCTTTAAATCCATATGTTTTATAATGGTAGATTGCAAATTTTTCATTTATAGTACTATTTTCCTTTAAATCCATGTGAAAATTAATATAAAATTCCCAATTAAATATCATTTATTATATATAAAATAATTTTCTATAAATAAAAATATAAATTATATTTATGGACATCAAAAAAATATATAAAAAAAATAAATTAATTTTATTTTGCAATGATTATAATATAAAAAAAACAGAATTACTTGAAAGTAATCATAACTACTTTCGATATATTTGTTACAATTATATTGATTTTATAAAATATATTGAATTGCCTTATTTTAAAAAAAAAAATATAAATGAATCAGTTCTTATTGAATTTCGTAAATTACCTCATGTTGAATTTATTATCAGAAATAATATATTAAAATTAGGTCCTGATTGGTGTCATACTATTATTTGCGGAAATATTAATTATGATATGATTAATAATATTTGTTCTAATATATCTCCTAACATAAACATAGTAAAATTAAATATTGATAATATGACATCAAATGAATATAATAAATTTTTAACAACTATTGAATTTTGGCAAGGATTATATGGAGAAAAAATTTTAATTTATCAAGAAGATTCTTTAATTTTCAGAAATAATATAAATAATTTCATAAATTTTGATTATATTGGAGCACCATTTCCAAAATACCAAAATGACACTGCAAATTTGGTAGGCAATGGAGGGCTCAGTCTACGTACACGAAATAAAATGATTGAAGTATTAAACACTATTTCTATCGATAATACAACATATAATTCTTCCACTATTGAATATATGCAAATTAATAATCTCACTATTCCTCCTGAGGATATATATTTTTCCAAAAATATGCAAGATTATAATATTGGTATCGTAGCAGATTATGAAGCCGCATCAAATTTTTCTTCCGAATCAGTATTTAATCCAAATAGTTTTGGGGGGCATAAATTCTGGATATCAAATCCTAAATGGAATGATTTTATAAAAAAATCTTATAATTATGAAATTTATAAAGGCAATGAAGACCTAAACCAATATTTAAATTATTTTAACTTGCCATTAAAATATAATAAAAATTCTGTAGTAAAAAATGCATTTGATGTTGATTTACAATTTTGCAACATAGTTAATAATTTAAATTTAAACAATTCAGTCGATATTATGAAATATATTAAATTAATTGGAATAAATGGATTTTTATATCATCCAAAGCAAATTACAAATATATATCCAAATATTGCAATGTTTACTTTTTTAAACAATATTTTTATCATGCATAAAATGAGTATATATTCTGCACAATCATTTGCAAATAGATTTTTATATAATATTCCTTTTGACGAATATCAATCCGTTTTAATAAAAAATAAATATTTTAATCTTACTAATGATATACCATTATTATTAATAGTATTTATCGGAAATGAAGAAAGAGGAATTGATTTAATACAAAAAATAATCTTGTATAAAAAAATACAATTATTTAATATTGCATTTTGTTTTAATGTTAATATGGGCATTAGTGATGAAATTAAATTACTTATTAAAAATAATTTTACGTTTTATGCCATATATGGATCCAAAGAATTAGGAACAGATATAACTCCCACTTTATTAATGTATAATGATATTATTCAACGTGTAAATTGTCCTCATGTCATTAAATTACACACAAAAAGCATAACAAAAGACTATCATGATTTAACCGATTATATATTGACAAAACCATTAACTCAATTAATAAATTCACAAATATCTAATTGTAATTGCGTTGGCAATCCCGATTACTATATTGAACTTCCTGATGATATTTTTAATAATGACATTAAACTTCAATACCTTAATCATATTAAAATTAAAAACTATTTTGTTGGAGGAACTATTTTTTATGCTCCATCTAAAGTCATAATAAATGTCCTCAATTTTATGAAACAAAATAATTATAGGTCATATCTTTTAAATAATTTATATGAAAATAATACCATAAATAAAGACTATTCACCAATTCATTATCTTGAAAGACTATTTGGTATTATTAAATGCGATATCGAATAATAAAATATTATATGTATAATATTATATTATTATGTTGATCATATAAATAATTTTTATTTATAATTTAAAATAGTTTTTATGTCTTTCAGTGTAAAAAATTTCTTCGATAGTCTATTTTCTATTAATATTGAGTGCTTATTATTTAAAAAATAATAATATAATATCTTTCCAATAAATTCATAATATGTTTTGAAATCTTCAATATTTATATCGATTTCCAACTCCTTATAATCTAACAAAAACAAATAAACAAAATGATAGTCGTTAAAATTAAAATTAAGAAAACAACTCTGGTAATAATATATTTCATTAGTTGATAGTAATTTGTAGTCATGATTTAAATTGCTTCCTGTAATATCACTAACGACCAAATTTGGATAACATATAAAAGAAGATGATGAAAAATAAGAGAACATATCCAAATAATTCTTATCAAAAAATTCAATTTCTTTTGTTTTTAGTTCAAACATTTTTTTTGCTCCAGCTAAAGAATAATAATTTGCATGAGCTCCATATAATTTTATTGATTTTTTATTTGGTTGATATAACCCATTATTTACATTTTTATAATTTAATGATGAAAAACTAAAATCACAAGCTCCTAATAATAAAAAATTTATTTTTGGATCATATATTTTTTTAAATAATTCATAAAAATTTTTATGTAATATTATATCGTCTTCAAAAATTATAGTATTAAAATATTTATTTTCTATCATATCATTTAAACACCACAAATGACTTAATAAACATCCTAATTCATTTTTGGTTATATTTTCATCTTTATTTAAATATTCATTTATTTCATTTGTTACTTTTTCAACAACAACCATAGTATAATTTATTTTATATTTCTCCAATAATACTACCATATAATTTCTTCTCAATTCGTTTATATTTAAATTTATCACATAAGTCTTTGTGATTTTTGAATTAAATTCAATTTCATTTTTAGAATCATTTACAATATTTATAGTTTTTACAATATATTTTTTTAAAATATTTTTTATGTTAATCATACTTTATATAAATATAAAATTTGTATTATTTTTTATTGCGTTATCTTTATTTATTAATTTAAAATAAAAAACTATATTTTTTATTGTATATATATATAAATGCACGATTCTTTTCATCCTGCTTTAAATGACCAAGGGATACACAAAACAGTATTATCAATTACCAATTTTCCTGAAGTAGCCATTGCTGAATTAAGCAATGTACATAAAGTGTGTGATAGCGATAAATATAATGAAAGTAGAGTTTCTTTAAACAATATTGATTTAAATTTTTGTGATTTCATAAATTTATTTTACGGAAATACTTCCGGCGCATTTAATATTAATCCCTCTTGCGGAAATACTTTAGCAATTAGTCTTACTAAACAAACTTATTCCACAACTCAGTCTAAAAACCTAAAATTTAATCTTTATGATCAAATATTAAAAGCTTTCAGTAAAAGTGAAGGAGTTCCAGAATCTTGTGCTCCATTAGATGCTACATTAAAGCTTCAACGAGAAACATTTTTAACTAGTTCATTAGCTAAATTAACGGGTAAACAAATTGCACTTTCTTTAGATGAAGTATTGGAAAATTTAATTAATCGCGATTTAATAGAACCTTCAAATGATATCGATAGTTTTGCTAAAGTAAAATTTTTAGTTAGATGTAATTATTATTATCTGCCTTTATCTGTTAAATTAGAAGTTGTATTTAACTATATAACCGATATTCCAGGCTATAAAAATACTTCTAATATAAGTTTTCCTAATATTCAATGCCATTATAGTAAACATGAAAATTTAAATAGACCAGTCACTCACAATACTTTTAATTTAAATGGCAGAAGTTTGTTAAATCCTTCCTATTTCTTAAATGAAGAAATTGAACCACAACATTTAAAGACTTCTGTTTCTTTTGGTCAAGATATACCTTTAAATCATAGTTTCGAAGAACAAGACAATGAAACTATTGGAGACGATGATTCAGCCAGTGGAACAGTGAATCAATTACAAAGTATTATTAATGGTGATGATAACGACCATTATACCACAACAACAAAAGAAAATGCACCATGGTAAATTATAAAAATTATTAAATTATTATAAATATATAATTTAATAATGTCCTCAAAGCAAAGAGTATTTGCTCATTCATCAAATATAAATTATAATGATTACTTAAAAAATAAAGGAGGTATTGTATTAATAAATAATATTAATTCTAAAAATATTTCCAAAGTAGTAAATAGGTTTATAAATTATGAACAATTTTTAATGATTTCAAAAGCTTATTTCAAATATAAACAAATAAAAGATTGTGAAATAAATCCTTTAAAAAATATCTATGATTCTAATACAAGTCTATTGATTTATGATAAATTGCTATACCATATAAATACATGTAGTCATTGTACAAAACAAATAAATATTATTAATTGTTTTTCTTGTCAATTACTTAAAAATGTATTATATCCTTACGGGGAATATATAAATATATATCCGCAAAATAATTTTTATTTTCCAAGTACTTTAAATTTAGAAGATTTCTGCATCAAAAAAAAAAATACAGATAAATGCAAAGAAATTATTGATTTTATAAAAAATGATAATATTACGGAAGATAACGTATATAATAAATGTAAAAAAGAAAAATGTAAGAATACTAAATCGTTATTTATTTAATTATTTATGTTTAATTTACAATAAATAAATATTTTTATATATTACTAATATATAGTATCAAATACTATATTAACCGCTTTTAGCTCAGTGGCAGAGCATTTGACTGTAGTAGTATGTATATCTTGTAATCAAATGGTCGCTGGTTCGATCCCAGCAAAGCGGATTTTTAATTTTATGTTAGTAACATAAAATTAAAAACACATATTATATAAATGTCTACACCATTAATTATTGATGTTGCTGTATTAACTCATGAGTATACTAATATAGATATAGAATGTGATAATCATATAATAAATTTAGATGATATACTAATTAATGAAAATGATTTTAAAAATATATTTTATCCTTATGGTGAAAATTTTGGTATTGATAAAAAAATTGCTTGTGCATCAAACTATAATGAATATATTACTTTTTTATATCCTAACAGAAAAGTTAATGGCAAACCTTTTTATTTGTTAGAAGAAATTATTAAAAATATAGAAAATGATTTAAACTTACCAAGAACTTGTTTTACTTTAAATTCTTTGATTGAACTTAGCAATGAATTGTCAAATATCAAAACTTTTTGCGACATGAATTGTTGCAGTGTACTTGCTTCTTTACCTTGGTCTAATATTGAAAATATTATTGAAAATAAAAAAATACTCCAAAAAAATCTCATGAAAAATAAAAAATCATCTAATGATATTGATTATTCTGTCAATGATAATATAATATTTGCAGTCAGTATAGTATTTAAAACACCCACAAATGGGGTTAAAAATACTATTGTAAAATTTAATTACAGGATTTGTCCCGACGTATAAAGGAAATAAAAGTATCGTAAATATTGAAAATATTATATACTAATTCCCAAGAATCAAGAGGATCATCTCTGTCAAATTTAAGTATGTTTAAAAAAAAATCTGATATAAAACATTCAAATCTATACAACAAATAATTTTTATGTTTTTCATATTTTCCAACGTGCCAATATGTACGATTTTCTGTTTTTTTCACTGATTGAATGCATAAAGGTTTATAAAACATTTTTTTATTGAATTCTGGCGAATACGTATAATCGTCCCAATCAAGTATTTCTTCTTGAGGTTTATTTAAAGTATAGTCAATAACAGATTTACTATAAATAACTGAATGTGCTGCCCCTCCAAATTTATGATCAAAATGTTTATCATCTGTAAATTTAAAGGAATAATCAAAACATCCGATTTTATAGATTAATTTTTCATTTTTATTTTCATTTACATATTCTGAAACAGATTTTATATTATCATCCGTTAAATATTTTTGTACAAATATAAAATCATCTTCCAATATTAAAATAGTATTATGATTATTATTCTTAGCATGTTGAAAGCAAGTGTAGAATGCGTCAACTAAATCAAGAGGAGCGCGTGTAATATATTCTTGCTTTTTTGAGCAAGTATAACCTTTATTCCAAAGTAAAAATACTTTCTTGGAAGGTTGATATTGTTTTAATTGATTTTGAATATGTTCATATCTTCCGTTATTCTCCAAATGAATAATATATGTTGCGTCAATACATTCATCAAATAATCCTTTATCATAATTCATTTCTTCAAATCTGTAAGCCGATTCATTTAAATCATACATATTTATCTAATATGTGTAATTTTCTTTAATTCATAATTAATTCTTTCATATATTGAAAATTTGTTAAATTAAAAAATGCATAAACTATATCCCAAGATAATACAGGATAATCATTATCCAAACCTAATAAAAATATAAATAAATTTGACATTGTGCATTCTAAATTATGCAATAAAATACTTTTATGTTTATTTAATTTACCCAAATGCCAATATTTTCTATTTTCTGTTTTTTTAATTGATTGAATACATAAAGGTTTGTAAAACATTCTTCTTTCAAACAATTGATTCCATGTATGATCTCCCCAATCAATAATATCTTCTTGATTAATTTTAAGGGTTTCATCTATCACACCTTTTGTATAGATTACTGCATGAGCTGCTCCTCCACAAACATATTCAATATGTATATCATTAAAAAATTTAAATCTATAATCAAAACAACCTAATTTATAAATTAGATTTTTTGAATTATTCTTTAATACAAATGAATTTATTGAAAATATATTCTTATCTGTCAAATATTTTTTAACAAATATAAAGTCATCTTCCAAAATCAATATATTATTAAAATTATTGTTGCTAGCATATTTAAAACATGTTAAAAATGCGTCAACTAAATCCAATGGCGGCCTATTTATATATTCTTGTTTTTTTGAATTTATATAACCTTTATTATGCAATATAAAAACTTTTCTTGTAGGATGATATTCTTTCAATTGATTTTGAATATGTTCGTATCTCCCATTATTTTCCAGATGAATAATAAATGTTGCATCAGCACATAAATCAAATAAACCATCTTCATAATTATATTCCTCAAATCTATATGAATCTTTATTTATTTCATGCATATTAAGTATAAATAATAATATTACATGTATTTACTTTATAATTTTTATATAGTTTAGAGTATTATTATTATAAAATACAGAAACAAATTAAGTATAATTTCTTGTTACTTTATAAGATATTATATGGATGATATTAGTTTTAATTTAAATGATTACTACTACAATGATTTTTTAAATATTTTTGGCATAAATAACATATTAAATAAAAATGAAAACGTTAATAAAATCAACCAAAAATATCAAAATGTATTGATAAATTTTAAAGGAGAAATAGTTGATTTTTTTTTAAAGGCGAAAATGATATTATTAACCATCATGAATTTGATTGAAACAAATGATATCCGAAATATTAGAGACGAAAAAGAAATCAATCAATATATTAAAAAAATCAAAGAAGTTAAATATTTTGAAAAATATGAGCCTGAAGAACTATTATATAAAATTTCTATTCATTTGCCAAAACAAGAACATGCAAATGCATATCAATTAAATAAACCTATATTAAATGTTAACTCAAATCATCCTATTATAAATAATAATGATAATAATACAAATAAAGTAGTTAATACTTTCCCCAATGATGTTAGTCCAGGTGATCTTAATTCATTAAAAAGAATTACACAAACATATAATTTAAATTTAAATAGTTGTTTTCGTAATAATTATTATCAAAGTAATCCTTGTGATTTTTTCTATTCATTACCAGTTGAAATTAAAAATGTTATATCAATGAGACTTGTATCTATTGAGATACCTAATTCATGGTATCTTTTTTCAAGTCAGAAAAATAATAATATATTTCAAATGGAAGTTCAAGTTGAGGAAGATAAAAAAGTATTTGATATCTATATACCAGATGGAAATTATGATAGCGAAACATTACAACATTATTTAAATGATACTTATTTTTATAGATCTTCCATTGATAATTATTTAAAATATATTAAATTTTCAATAGACGAATTTAGTTTAAAAACAAGATTTGAAGTTATTGAAAATGAATATAAGCATTTTAAATTTTCAATAAAATTTGTCGATGGATTAAATCAAAATATTATGAATACTTGTGGATGGATTCTTGGATTTCGTCTTGCAAATTATCTTGATGTCAAAAATCGTTTGGTTTCTGAAGGTTTATTTGATGCAGGAGGAGATCGATATATTTATATATGCATAAATGATTTTCAATATAACAACAATATATCAAATAGCGTTTGTTTTGATCAAAGCATATTAAAAGAAGATGTAATTGCTAAAATTCCAATGATAAATGGTAAATTATCGTTGATAATAAATGATGACACGAATCCGTTATCCAAAATTAGAAAATATAATGGTCCTGTAACTTTATCGAGACTTCAAATAAAAATATTGGATAAATTTGGGGATGTCATAGATTTAAATAACATGGATTTTAGTTTGACGATTGAATTACAAATATTGTATGAAAGTTTTAATTTTAAAAATGTAAGTTATTGACCTTTTATTATTGATTTTAATTTATCATATGTCATATTTTCTTCATTTAATAATAATTTTATACGTGATATTATTATTTCATTATACATTTCATTATTTTTTCTATTAGGTTTTCCAAATATGCTGTCATATACTTCATATTCTGGTTTTAATTTAATCATAGTTGTTTTATATATCATTGAATATATTTGTTTTGTGTTTTTATCTGGATTATTACCATACATTTTATTTTCTAGTTCAGTTAATTGATCATGTTCTTCCAATATAACTTCAATGCTTTTTAAAAGATTTAAATAAAATATTAAATCTTCCATATGATATATTTTGTACCATTCTTCCATTTTATTCTTATATTTATCAATAAAAAATGAATTTTCATGTAATTTAATCCAATTCTTTGAAAATAATGGAAATAAAAACATATTAAATAATTCTATTTTTGCATTAGATATTTCTAATGGTATATTATTTGTATAACAATATATTTTGCCTTTTAAATTAGAAGTATTTACACATTTTTTACCAGATAATATTATATTCATTATTATAAAATGTATATTTTAATATTTATAAATTATTTATTATTAATTATAAATATTTATAATTATATATAATTATGTATCATTTGGGAGTTATTGAATCAAATTTATTATTTTTATATTATTTGAGAAACTACTATAAAATAGATATAAAATACATTCATGATTTAGAAAATCAACATATAAATATATTTTATAATCAAAATGGATTT
>JACCDO010001622.1_pt1 | contig 92990 bp, 77 predicted proteins | sample 7446101 | NCBI WGS metagenome assembly JACCDO01 (sample SAMN15323440, study PRJNA562643) | freshwater metagenome | isolation source: river surface water | place: USA:Blue River Watershed | collected 2017-08-16
CCAACTGTTGAACCACCAGTCCAACTAACTGTCGAACTAACTGTTGAACCACCAGTCCAATTAACTGTTGAACCACCAGTCCAATTAACTGTTGAACCACCAGTCCAATTAACTGTTGAACAAACAAGTATTTCAGAAAGAATATTTAGTTGTCCACTATGTAAAGTTAATTCAAAAATTCCAGTTCATGGATTAAGGAAATGTAAAAAGTTTTTTGAATATAAAAAAAATTTAAACAAAAGCCCATATATAATTAAATCTAGTACTAAACTTAATCAAACTGAAGAACAAGGTTTTTGTGCTGCAGGTATTGTTCCTTATAGTATTATTGATAATTCAGTTAAAATACTTGGATTAGTTGAATCACGCGATAATTCAGATTTACTTTTTCAAACAAAATTTAATTTTATTGGAGGAGGTCGTGAAGCAATTAAAATAAATAAAAAAATTAGATCTGAAGAATGTTGGGAAACAGCATATGCTGAATTTTCCGAAGAGTTAGGTGAACTAATAACAAAAGAATCTTTTAATGAAATTAATCAGTTAATCCAAACAAATAAATCAAAAGCAAATGCTTTTTGGTCACCAAAATCTAAAATGGCGTTATTTGGAATTAATATTGGAAATAATAATATAAATTTAGAATTAAAAAAAGATTTAGATATAACTAAAACTGAAGCTCAAAGTTTTCAGTGGATTGATTTAAATGAATGGAGTACAAATACAAATATACACGAGTTTTGTAAACAAATTATTACTGATATTGAATTAACTGGTGCAACTAATGATTTTTTTTCTCTATAAAGAAAAATTGATAATTTTATTTATTAATAATATGTTTATTTAATTTCTTAAACTAAATGATTGATATTTATACACCACCACCACCTCCTCCACCATCAACAAAAACTACAAAAATATATATTTATGGATGTATTAAATAATATATTTTAATATTTAAAAAAATATCTATCAGGATATTATAGTTAAATGACAAAATTAGGAATATTTATTTTTAGAAGAGACTGTAGATTATACGATAATTTAGGATTGATAAAGTTATCTAAAGAAGTTGACCAAATCTTACCTTTATTTATTTTAGATTCAAATCAAATTGTTAAAACAAAGAAAAATTCACATTATTTTTCTCCAAATGCTGTACAGTTTGTATGTGAATGTTTAATTGATTTAGACAAAGAACTAAAAACATCGTATGGATCTAAACTTTTCTTACTTTATGGAACACCTTGGGAAGTTATAGCACAGTTACTAACAAGGTTAAATAAATCACATGAAGAAATAGTAGTTGGTTTTAACACAGATTTTTCTTCATATTCAGAAAAACGTGATCATGCAATTAAAAGAGTTTGTTCACATATAGACATCCCAGTTATAGAATCACCAGATGACTATACTTTAATTCCAATAGACCAACTTGTTAAATCTGATGGAACAGGATTTAAACAATTTGGTGCATTTTATTCAAATACATCAAAAGTTCAACCAAATAAACCAGCTAGTCTACCTTCTAAAACTAAATTTGTTAGTTCAAGTTTTGAATCAACACTTTTTAAACAATTAAAATGTACATATAAAATTTCTGAACTTGATGAGTTTTATGAACCTAATGAATCAATAGCTCAAAATGGAGGAAGATCTTCAGGGCTGGCAAGACTTGGACGAATTAAAAAATTTACACAGTACAATACACAAAGAGATATGTTAGCTTATAGTACAACAGGATTATCAGCAGCTTTAAATATGGGTTGTTTAAGTATAAGAGAAGTTTATTGGCGTATTAAAGATAAACTAGGACTAAAATCTCAATTAATCAAACAGTTATATTGGAGAGATTTTTATTTAAGTGGAATAATAAATTTACCAGAAGCACGTAGTTATTCTCATGTTATGGATGAAAGATATGAGAAAATACCTTGGCCATCAAATTCATCTGTTAAAAAGAACTGGCTTGCAATGATGAATGGACAAACAGGATTTTTATTGATTGATGCAGGTATTAATGAAATGAAAACAACAGGATTTTTACATAATAGATTAAGAATGATTTTAGGTGTATTTTGGACAAAATATTTACATATTCATATCTTAAATCCTAAATATGGCTCACAAGCTGGTTATTCAAAGATGTTAGTTGATGCAATTGGACCATCTCAAAATAAAATGAATCATCATTGGATTTTGGATTTTGATTATCCTGGTAAAAAATTCTCTGCTCCTGGTGCTCCATTATCTGGTAGACCAATGAAAATTGATAATTCTATGATTAAAACTTGGGATCCTGATTGTATATATATAAAAAAATGGTTACCTCATTTAGAGTCAATACCAAATAAAGTATTATATAAATGGGATGGATCTTATTCTGATGTTCATCCTGGACCAATTTTTGATCCAAAGGAACAATATGCTCAATGGGTCAAGTTATGTAAAGGTGTGTCTATTTAAGCATATGGTTATATAAAAAATTGATTAAATTTATAAATTAGTATTTATAAATTTAATTAAAACCAATAATGTCAAATTATGAATATGAAACATTAATACATGTTGATCAATACAATTTAGTTTTAAATAAAAATTTAGAAGAACATAAAAAGAAAATGTACTGGAATTTAAAAAGTATTAATAATATTCAGTATTGTCAAGTTTGTAATAAAATTATATTTAAATATAGTTATAGTTTACGGCGTTGTAATATGGTTTGTTGCTCTATTGAATGTGTTGATAACTGTACTTCAGAAGTTTGGTAACAAACTTTACTTTGTAGGTTAGTTTTTTATATAAATTTAGATCTACAGTTAAAGATCTTAACCATATTCTTTTTGTGCATAATTAATTACTGAGTCTAACATATTGAATATTAATATTAATTATTTGAAAAAAAAATTTTTTTAAACTTATTATATATTAAAAGCAAATGTATATTTATGATTCAAAAAATAAAATATTTGTGCAAGTTGACAAAATGCCTGAACAGAATATTTTAACACCTGAACCAGCCAAAAAAGAGACCAAAGAGATTAAATCTATTTTAAAAACTTCATCAAATAAAACAACTACTGTTCAAATTGTTACTCCTCCTATTCAACCAATTCAACGTTGGATTGAGATGTCTGAAGATAAAATATATAAGATAGCAAAAACAAATGTACATGATGTTAAAAAATTTATACATAAACATAAACTTAAAGACTCATTTCTACACTTTTCTTTTAAACCAATTGAAAAATTAGATACAAATTTATTAGATGGATCTTATAAACCAGGAAATAAAAAATCAGTATATTCAAATCCTCCAGGGTTATGGTTATCTCATGGTTCTGGATGGTTAGATTATGTTGAATCTAATGTTAAAAAACCAAGTCAATGGAATCTTTTTCCATATACATATAAAATAGAAGTTTTTGATTCAGTAAAGTTAATTACATCAAAAGATGATTTATTTAAATTTATTAAAACATATAAACGTAAACCTGCAGATATTAAATTCTATGATGTTATTGATTGGGCAAAAGTTAAAAAAGATTTTGACGGTATTATTATTACTCCTTGGTTAGGAGATAAAATTTGGCATAGTTCTTCTAATCCTTCTGATCGTTTTGAAATTGTTGGGGGTGAATCTGCCCATGAATTTATTAATGAAATAATGGGAGCTAGATGGAAAAATAATTATGTGTTACTCTCTGAATGGTATAGACATTGGGAATGTGCTTCTGGTGTAATATGGAATGTTAATGGTATTGCTTCATGTGATTTAATAAAAGAAACAGACTTTTCTAAATATATTATCTAAATATATTGTATCATGTACAATAAATATAAAAACAAATATCTTTTATATAAAAAAATGTTTGGAGGTACTGTATTGGAAAATAGTCAGCCAAAAACTACTGATAATATTAAAACTCCTGAAATATTTATTAAAGAAATTAACAAAATTTTATTAAATGAAGACATTAGTCCTGAAGAAAAATTTGAGAATATTAAAAGAATTATTGGCTTGCTATTAGATAAGGAAACAAGTTCTTGGATTTATTATAAATCATTTAATGACAAAAGTTTATTTAGAATTATTTTAGATTTAAATATTGATCCAAATATAATAATTGAATATATTGAAACAATATTTAATAAATTTATGGGAACATTTTTAAAAATTTCTTTTGACTTTGTTACTTTTATTGAATTAACAGCTAGCAAAACAAATCTATATCCAATAATTATATCTAAAGAAAATAATTTTAGCAATTGGATAAACTTTGTTATTTTTTTAAAAAACATAACTTTGCTTACTGACGATGTTGTTATGCAATATGATTTTCTTAAACGAAAAATAACTAACCCAAAAAATATAGAAGGGTTAGATTTTTATATTTCAAAAAATAATGCAATAAGTAAAATAATTGAATCAATAAATATTTATAGAAAGCTTCTTTTAGAAAATTTAGATATTGAACAAGTCATTCCAACTATCACACTTAATTTTAATGTACAAATTTTTTCAGATAGACTAATACAAATATTAGAAAAAATTATCCCTAAGTCTAATATTTCTTTGTATTATAATTTTCTTTTATACATACATACAAATATTAATTGTGTAAAAAATGTCTCTGAACCTTTTGTGACTATTTGTTTAATTCTAAAAGATCTAATTAATAGAAAAAATTTAGAAGAGTTAATTAATTTAACTTCAAAAACAATTGAAAGAAGAGAATTAGAACCACATGAAAAAGAAAATATATATGAAAATTACCTACAACTTCTAAAATTTAACACTAAAGAACAAATTACTTTATTATTGAAGGAAAATTCTGAATTAATAATGCAAAAAATATTAGATTCTAGATTTTATTATTTTCCAACTACTGATACATTTAATATTAATTTTTGGGAAGGAATTTTTACTCAAGAAGAAATAATATTTTTCCAGTCACACATTAAAAAGTCTACATCTGAAGAAACAAATACTATTGAATTAATCAAACAAATAATTCCTTTTTATTATTCTGAAAAACTAACAAACAAAAAGCAACACAGTATAATTTATACTACACTTTATATAGTTGGTAAACTTAACAAAAAAATAAATACTATTTTTAATTCAAAAATAGTAATAAAGGGGGGGAAGGCACTACAATTTAAAACTCCTAAAAATCCAAAAAATCCAAGAGAATCATATTATTTACATATCACTGATGATCTTGATATTCTTGTAATGTCTTCAAATGAATTTTTTGCAAAAAGTTTGTCTTTTAATTTGTCAATATTAGTTAAATGGTTATTAAATATTAATCCATTAAATCAATTTGTTTCAATAAAGTTTCCAAACAAAACACAACAAAGTCCTGTTGATAATATTAATATTGTTAAAATTTCATATTTATTTCCACTTGAATATATATATGGAAAAGGACCGCAACCTCCTCAAACTCTTGCAATTGTTGATATAGATTTTTTACAATTTAATCCAGAAAAAAACCAACACAACTTCTTCTCTGAAGAAAAATTAGAATTAATAGATTTAGTAGATTTACAGTTTTATATTCAAAATCTCACTGATTTTACAGTTGAAAAAATATATTATTTTATTGAAAATTGCTGTCATCCATCTAAAAATTTTTTCCTAGGAAAGTTTATGAAATCTATACAATATGTTTTTTTAAATTTATTTAATGCACCAGATTCTACTTTAAAAAAAATACAAACTTCTTTTTTTAATTTTATTGGAGATAAAGAAATTATTATTAATAGACTTAAACTACCTTTACTACCTTTTAAACCTATACATTCACAATCATCTTCACCATTAACATTAGCATCAGCACCATCTTCACCATTAACATCATCAGCATCAGCATCATCAGCATCAGCATCAGCACCATCTTCACCATTAACATTATCAACATCACCATTAACATTACCACCCGAATATTTAACAAAAGAGGACTTGTTTAATCAAATTTTTCCTCCAAATTAAAAACTTTTTGTCTTAAAAAAAATTGAATTTATATTTATTTAAGCAAATAAATATATCAATATATATTATTAAATGCCATCTTCTAATGCCAAATATACTTTAATTGAAAAAAAAGATCCTATTGATGGATTTGGTTCTAATAGTTTAAAATTTAAACTTTCTGGTTCTGACATTAATTATGTTATTGTCAATACATTAACTAGAATTGGACTTAGTCTTTTAGGTTCTTTTGCTTGGAATCCTGATTTTATTAATATTGAAGCAAATACATCTATTTTTAATGCAGATCAAATGAAGTTACGAATTTCAAATATTCCAATTATTAATTCAAATTATAAGAAATCAGTTGTACCAAATAGTCCTGAACTTGTAACTAAATGTGTTGAACTTGAAGTTCAAGCTAATACTTCTATTTTTAGTTCAAAAAAAGATAGTTTACAAGAACTTGAAGAAATTGAAATAAAGAAAAAAGAGCTATTGAATAATTTACACATGTATGTTGAAGCACGTAATCGTACAAGTGAAGTTATGAATGTAACAACAAATGAAAAATTCACATCATTCTTTTTAAATGATAAGAAAATTTCTGATGTTTATCCTCGAGAAGTTTTAATAATTAAATTAAAACCAGGAGAAGATTTTATTTGTTCTGCAGTTGCTGATTTTAATATTCCAATGTATAATGCTATTTATTCTTCTGTTAGTGTTTTTGGATATGAAGAAGTAAATGAACATGAATTTATAGTTACAGTAGAATCAATGAGACAAATATCAGAAGAAGAAATAGTATCAAGATGTTGTAGTATTGCAATTGAAAAACTTCAAACAATTCAAAAAATTATATTAGACAAGTTAGAAATTGCTGCAGTTGATAATTCAAATGCTGAATATGATGCTGAAATATTGATTGAAAATGAAAACCATACTTTAGGTAATTTACTTACAAGAGGATTACAAGATCATACAAATATTTCATTCTGTGGATATAAAATTGACCATCCTGAAATTAATGAATTAGTTATTAAATATAAAACTGAAGGAAAAAAATTCTCTAAAATTCTACAAGACACAATTAAAGATTTATGTGGAGTTTTTGAATCAATTAAAAAATCAGTTTAAATTTCTTTTTTTCTCTTGTTCAAAAGAATAAAGTACTTGTGAAGTATATGAATCAATAAATGATGTTTTCATTATCCCTTCGTTTATTTCATGAATTGTATAACCATTTGATCCATATTCAAATTTTGTTTGATATATTCTATTTGTATCACCTGTTTTTGCACCAGATCCTGAAATAACATATTCTATTCCAGAATCTGATAAATGTTCTAAGTGATGACAATGTCCTGAAATATACATATCTACTTTATATTTTATAAATAGTGGCTTAAGTAGATTAATTAAATTTCTATTTGATCCATGCCATCCACCTGTATACATATTATAATGTCCTACTACTATTAACCAATCTGCTGTTGATGCTGCTAATGTTTCTTCTATCCATACTAATTGAGTATCTGATTTTGATTGACTTAAACCTTCTCTTTTTATAACATCTCTAGGCAACAATGTTGCAGATATTAAATCTAATTCAACTGTATCAATACATACTAGTTGTATTGTTGTATTGTCATATGTTTTTGTTACATGATAATATCTATAAGGCATAGTCCAACGTATATCTCTTTTTTGTAAATAATAGTCTATTTGTGCCTGTGGATTTAATATATAATCGTGATTACCTAAAACTGCATACCAAGGACAAAATAAATTTTTACCTGTAAATATTTGTTTATATGTTGTTTCCCATTGTTCATCTGTTGAACTTGTTACACCATTTGGATAAAAATTGTCTCCTAAACTTAAAATAAAACTAGGCTGTTTTACTTTTGAAACTAAATCCATTGATTTAGCTGTTGCTTTTAGTCCTTGATTTAGTTTTCCCCAATCGCCTATACTATAAAATATAATTGACATTAATAATATAAGAGATAAAATAAAAAAATTGAAAAAAAAATATTTAGAAAAATAATTATCTATATATCTTATATATAAAATGCAACTATTAAATCTTGTGTTCTTAGGATTATTTGGAGCTGCTGCTGTTAGTTCAGCAACTGCTACTTTAACTTCTGATTTTGCTATGTGTGTTACTGAACATGCCTTTGCTCGTGCTAATGTAACTGATGTTAAAACTGTTTGTGGACTTTTTACTGGTAGTTTACAAGCTGTTTGTGATGACTATGTTTATTCTCATTCTCCTGTTACTACTCTTTCCGAATGTGCTCAACATATTCAAACTAATTTAAGAACAAATGTTTTTGAAACTTTTCCAAGATTTGCTAACTTCATTGTTTCCAATCCTTTAAAACAATACAACTCTTTCCCTAATTTAGTTGATAGATTTGCTATTTTCCAAGATAACATGGAATGGGCTGACAAAGAAAATACTAAAGGAAATTCATATACTGTTGGTGTAACTCCTTTTGCAGATATGACTAATGGTGAATATAGAGAATTCCTTCTTAGACAATCTGTTGGTTTACCTAAGAATTACTGCAAGTCAAAGAGTTTTTCTGGATCTGTTGGTTCTGGTATTGATTGGAGAAACAAAAATGCTGTTACTCCTGTTAAAGATCAAGGACAATGTGGATCTTGTTGGTCTTTCTCTACAACTGGTGCTGTTGAAGGTGCTTATGCTATTAAGACTGGAACTTTAAAATCACTATCAGAACAACAATTAGTTGATTGTGCAGGTTCATATGGAAATCATGGTTGCAATGGTGGAATGATGGATTATGCCTTTTCATACATTATGGATAATGGTATTACAACCGAATCTGCTTATCCTTATGTTTCTGGTACTACTAAAACTGCTGGAACTTGTCAAACTTATACTCCTCAAGTCAAGCTTGGAGGATGTTATGATGTTCCTGCTAATGAACTTGCTCTTACCCTTGCTCTTCAAACTCAACCTGTTTCTGTTGCTATTGAAGCTGATACAAGATCTTTCCAAATGTATACATCTGGTGTTTATAATGATCCTGGATGTGGTACTAACTTAGATCATGGTGTTCTTGCTGTTGGATTTGGTACTAACTCAGCAGGTCAAAACTATTATATTGTAAAGAACTCTTGGTCTTCATCTTGGGGTGATGCTGGTTATATTTATATTGCAAGAAATTCTGTTGCTACATCTACTAAAGGTATTTGCGGGATTGCAATGGAACCATCTGCCCCTGTTGTATAAATCTCTTTTAGAGAATTAACAAGAGGCCTTTGGTCCTGTTGTTTGAGCATCCAAAGGATGCTAAACAATAGCGTTTTACTCTTGTTGTATAAATTTGTTTAATCTTATTTTAAATATAATTTTATAATAAAATTATATTTAATTAATTACCAATTCTTTTAACATCCTCACACTTAATATTAAATTTACCAGTAGGTGTTTTTTCAATTTTTAAGTTAGTTGAAGAACTATTATTAGTAATGACTTGTCTTAAAATTTCTAATGAAGCTATTAAATAAAATTTACATGAACCCTTTTCTGCAATAGATACTCCTGTATAGTTTTTAACAAAATCATAAACATCATTTTTTAGTTTTTCTTTTATTGTTTGAGTAACAGATGCTAAATCTGCACCATCACATTTATTTATTGGTGGCATTCTTTGATTTGTTACTTCTGACTTATTTTTTGAAAGATAATCTAATACTTCTTCTTCACTTCTATTTCTAATTTTTGATTTAATCCAGTCAGTAAAGTTATTTAGTTCAAGAAGTCCTCTTGTATTCTTTCCTTCTAGTTTTTCAAGCCAAAGTAAAGCATTAATAAATCTATAAAAATATTTAATTGCATAAATAATACTATTATCATGTCCATAAAATGCATGAATAAAATATCCTAAATTTTCTGCCATTGAATGAATTAAATAATACTTTTTTGAAAATAAACCTTTCTTATTCTGTTCACTTTCTGTCTTGAAATACATTAATCCAACAACATGAACAAATGCTCCTTGAGTAAAATATGTCTCATCTCCAAAATAATTCATATTTGATAATGTTTCTATCATTGTTTCTTTATCTTTAGGTGTTACCATTTGTTCTTCAAATGATCTCATTTGATCCAAATAATTTTTTTGTTTATCTATTACTTTCATAGTATTAATATTATCTTTATTAAATACTTTATCATAATCAGTATATAACACACTTGCTATTACTGCAGCTAGATCTGAATTTGATTTTTCTTTTTCATAAAATGATTTAATTCTTAAATATGCCCATTTGTCTTGTTGAACAGATTTTTCTTCTTGAATAATTAAACCTTGAAATCCATCTGCTTTTGATTGAAGTACAGGAGTCCACAAAGAATTACCTCCTACTGCTGCTTTATTAATTAAAAATGAATATCCATATAAATTTGTATCAAATATTTCTGCTGATGTCTTTCCAAATTCATGTTCAAAAATTGAATTAAACATTTGAATAATTACTGAAATTTTATAATTTCCTGATAATGTTAAATCATAATCTGAATTTAGTGTTGCATCTGGCCCAGTTGATCCAGATGGAATAGATTTACATGTTAAACCTGAACATTGTGGATAATGTCTAAAAATAAATTTAATTAATTCATCAACTAGTTCTGTTCTAAAAGAATAAACAACAGTTTTTTGACTGTCATCAAAATGTTCTTTATAATTATGCCAGTTAAATTCGGGTTGTGAATTTATATTTGATGCCTTTTCACAAATACCCATTTCACTTTTTACAATATGATATTTGCTTGAACCTTTAATTACATGACATTTTAGATTTGGATTTGAATTTATTTTTGTTAAAACAAAATCTTTTCCTAATTTTTCAATACAACCTGTTATTTTCTTTTCATCTGAACCTGCTGATTTAATACATGTTAATACTTCTTGTTCTATTTGTTCTAGTGTTTTTGTTCCTCCAATTAATTCTTCAGCTAATTTAAAGTATTTTGCTTTATATTTTAAATATTTTTGTTTATAATCCATTATATATATATCATAGACATAAAATAAAATAAAATAAAAATAAAATAATATAATTACATTTTTGTATAACGTGTCCAACGTGTTCCACGAGTTCCACATGAAAATGTTAAACTCATATTATCCATTTCATAATCCCAATCATCATAGTCACTATATGATTTAGATCTCTCATCCCATTCATCATATTTATATTCATTATTATCATCTTCCCACAGTTCATCATAGATAAATTTGTAGAGATAGTTTTCAAATGCATCTGTTGTAGTTGTTAAGTCTATCCCTTTAAGTTGATTTTCCTCAACAATAAAATTTTTAACCCCCCTGGCTTTTGCTCTTTTTACCTTCCATAGTTGGCAACTCTGATTATGCTTTTTGTCAAGTACTTCTTGTCGTGCCTTTCTTGGTTTATGGAGATAACTGGATTTTTTAAGTCCCGACTCCTTTTTAGAACGCTTATGTTGCTGTTTAAAAAGCTTGGAATCATTAGATTCACACAAAATTTGAAATGGAGTATCCATCTCGTCGCAAAAGTTTTCAAAAGAATCAACTGTTGGTTTCTTTTAAAATATAGTTTAGATTTATATATATCTAAACATTAAACTTAATTTATAGTTCTATATGAAATTAATTATTCAATTTTTTCCATATAGAACTATAAATTTAAATATAAAGAAATAACATGTTAATTATATTAAGTCAAAAATGGATTCTCCATATTTAACTAAATTAAATCCAGAACAACTTAATATTGTTATTAATCAAGATTTTCTTAATTCAAAATATTCTATGTGTATTATTGCATGTGCTGGTTCTGGTAAAACCACCACTGTGATTAGTAAAATTATTTATATGATTAAAGAACTTGGTTGTAAACCCGAACATTTTTTTATTACAACTTTTACTCGTAATGCTGCTGGAGAACTTAAAGATAGATTAGCAGAACATTTAACTGAAAAACAGGTTGGACTAATGACTATTGGAACATTTCATTCAATTGCATATCAACATGTTAATAAATTATCTACTAATACTACTGAATCATTAGTTGAAGATGTTATTGAAAAATTTTTATATAAATACTATGATTTAATTGGTACTACTAAATATAGATCAACACATATACATAAATATATATTTATAGATGAATATCAAGATATTAATGAAATACAAGAACAAATAATTACAAGATTATATTCATCAGCACATGCCCAACTTTTAGTAACTGTGGGTGATGATCAACAAAATATTTATACATTTAGAAAAACAAATATTAAATATATTTTAGAATTTACATCAAATTATGTCAACTCACACTATTTTTACTTAAATCGTAATTATAGATCTCAAAAAAATATTATTGAACTGGCAAATATTATTTTAGGGTATAATCAAAATAAATTAGATAAAGAATTAATATCAATGTCTGAAACTAAGCTAAGTAAAATTCAAGTTAGGGGGTTTACAAATCAACATGAAGAACTCGAATTTTTTGTTAAATCAATATTAGCAAAAATAAAAGAAGAAAACTCTGATATTAAATTACATGATATAGTAATAGTTTCAAGAAATAACTCTTCTTTACAAAAAATAGAGGCAGAACTTGCTGAAAAAAAAATACCCACTTATTATCTAGAAACTGTTCAAGATAACAAAGCCACAAGGGAAAATATTCAAAGAATTAAAAATAGAGTTATATTATCAACTATTCACGGAACTAAAGGTTTAGAATTTCCATATGTCTTTATTTTAGATCTAAAACAAGGAGTTTTTCCTTCTGCTATGTGTGCGGATATTGAAGAAGAACGCAGACTTTTTTATGTTGGGGTTACTAGAGCAAAAAAGAAATTAGTCTTGTGTTATACAGAAAATAAACCCTCACAGTTCTTATCTGAGATTACAGCTCAAGAAGATTTCTTAAATATTCTTTCTTTAAATATTCCAATTCCAGAAATCCCAGAAACCCAACTGCTCCAACTACCAACAATAAATTCAGTTACTAATATTATTGGAAAAATGACACATTTAGATTTTGAACATATTTGTTTAAACTGGTTTAATTATAAGGTTCTACCATTTACAACAAGTTATTTACATTTAAAAATTCCTATTCATTTTGCTGATTATTTTGAATCCAGAAATTTAGTTATTTCAAATATTTCTAATTTATTTGGTGATTTTATGGAGTTATTTGTTTCTCGATGTATTTTACAGGCTAAAGGATTAAAACCTGAATCTCATGATTATCAAATGTTGTGTTTAAGTGAATTTAAATATTATGTTGAAAAACTTCATGATCCAATTATTAAAAACTATTTTGATTCTAAATTTGGAACTAACTTCTCATCTAAGTCAACTGAACAAATTGATAGAATTAAATCTTATTTCGACCAAGGAGCCGAAATTAGAGGTAAGTTAATTAAATATTTAAAACCCCATTTTATTTCTGCACATGAAAAATATATAAGTTCTAAGACAAGTTCAACATGTGCATTCGAAATATTTGTTTTATCTTTAGTTAAAGGTATATCTCGAGGAAGAATATCACTACAACATTTAGTAAATTTTAAGGAAGAACCAAATATTAATAAAATTAATCCAGAAGATATCAATTATTATTCTCAATGGTTATATACTGTTCAAATTGGTTGTACTATGTTTGTAAAAGACATTGATCCTGATAAACTATTTGTTCAATACACTATTAGAGATAATACTACACAAATTAAAGGTATATTAGATTTATTAATTGATGATCATATTGTTGAAATTAAAACATATACAGATCCTAAACCACATGTTGAAATGTTAGTTCAATTACTTTCATATGTTGGTTTAGCAAGACGTAAGGGATTAATTATATCTAAGGCGTCAATTTATAATCCTTTATATGGAAATTTATATACATGGGATGTGTCTAATTGGGATTCTCATGATGAATTAATTGAATTTATGAGTAATATTGCTGAAAAATAATTTCTAAACAAAATTTATATGAATATTAATTTTGTTTTAATATGTGCAATTATTATACTTGGGGCTATATGTTTTTGGTTAAGTTTGGATAAATCTAAACCTAAAGAACAAGTTGAATCTTATGAATCAGATGATATTTCAACAAATCAAATAAAACAAATAAATCAAGTTAAATATGATACTTGGGATACTCAACTTTTTAGACTTGAAACTCATGGACTTGGATATCCATCAGATATTAAATCAAGATTTTTCTATGAAACATCTGTTTGTGGACCAGACCCTGCAAATAGTGTTTTTAAACAAAATTTTATACCTTCTAAAGAACTTGACCAAATTACTACACAAGACTATACACCTTTTTTAGAACAAATTCAAGATGGTTCTGATATTAATCAAATTGCTAGATCATTTTATAATAAATCAGGTGATACTTTATTAATAATTCCATATCCTCATCCAACTATTCAATATCCAACAATTAAAGAATTTATTGACTATGCACCCCAGGAGGCTAAATCAGAATTTTGGAAATTTGCAGTTGATCAAATTAAACAATTTGTTTTAACTCATGGTAAAGTTTATGTTAGCACTCATGGACTCGGTGTTAGTTATTTTCATTTAAGATTATGTACATCCCCTAAATATTATCATTCACAATCAATTTAATATTTATATTTTATAACTTAATCCTGATCCTAAAACTCTAACTTCATCTGATAAAAAATCATTTGAACTACTATCTAAATCTTTTTCAGCACTTATTGAATCTTCTGCACTATCAATACTCTCCTTTATCTCTTCTTCTACATTTTTTGTCACTTGTTCTTTTTGTTCTTTAATTGATGGAACATTTGGATTAAATACAAGTTTAGAAGCTTCAACTGGTTTAGCTTTATCAGTTGTATTTGGATTTGAAGATTTTGATCCAAGTGTTTCATATTGGTCACCATAAACTTTTTTTTCAATATCATCAACAATTACATTAAAAACATCGTCTTCAATTTTACCAATTGAATATTCTTTTTGTAAATTTATATATTTATTTACACGATTTGTTTTAATAGATTCTATATATTTTGTTGGCAAATCTTGTCTTTTAAGTGGATCTAATTTTAAAATAGCAATTTGATGTAAACTAATATGAATATGTAAATCTACTGGAATTTTTAACTTTGATGAAGGAAATGATTTTCCAATTATAAATAATGCTTTTGGTGAATTACCTGATTTATTTAATAAATCATTTACTCTTGTATTAATTGGATCTAAAGAATCATCTAAACCTAAGTGAATAAAATTTAAAACAGTTGAATTAAAATCTTTTGAAAGATCATTTACAATCTGTTCAACTGGACTAAAATCAAGACCAGAAAATAAAACAATATATTTTTTCTTTCTCATAAGTAAAACATCGAGAACATTGTGCTCAGAAGTATTATCTCCCATTGTTATTAATAAATATTTAGATATTTATTGAGTTAAAATTTATTAAAAAAATATAGTCAAATAATGTAATAATTATGTCAACAACCTTAAACAAATATATATTATTTTATAGTGAAAGATGTCCCCATTGTGTTAAACTACTACACACAATTAAACATTTGGGTACACAAGATAACTATAAATATATTTCTGTTGATAATCCTGCTGGACCTAAACTTCCTGATATTATTACTGATGTACCTACATTAATTGTTAAAGGAATGAATAGACCACTTGTTGGAAGAGAAGTTCAAACATGGATTGAATCACAACAATATATGTATTTAAGTACAAATAATATTACAACTGTTAAAAATCCAAATTTTACATCAAAAATTGATTTATCACTTAATTCACATGGTAACACCATTGATACTAATTTTATTTCTCTAACTGACAATGATGATGAACTTAATAAAAAAATTGTTTCATTTAATAAATTAAATCAAATATTTATTACAGATGATATTAATAAAAAAATTGTTGACTCTAAAATTAAAAAAGAAATTCAAGACAAAAAATTAAATGAACTACTCACAAATAGAACTTGTGATTTAGACAATATTTTAAGTTTAAATAAACAATTCGTTAAATAAAACTATATAAATATATAATTATATTATTATAATATCAAATGGATCAATTAATGGAACTATCAAAAGACGAAGTTGTAACTCTCTTTAATAGTGAGCTTTCAACATTTTTATCAGAGTTAGTTAAAATATTTTCAAAAATGTCAGTTGACCAGGGTAGTTTTAATCAACTGCTTTCATACAAGTCATTAATTGAAACCGGAATTAATTCAAATAAAGAAATTGGCGCAGACATGTTTGCTGGATATATTTTTTCTTCGTCTGATAATTTTATGGAAAAAATTTCATCAAGAGATTATGATTTTTTTTATTCAATGGAAGAAAAGATTGATTCATCAAATAAATTTGCTGAAGTTTTATTAATTATTAAACATCTTTTTATTCAATTATCAGACTCAAATAAAGAAAATATTTTTGGATATTTAGAAAATTTAGCATTACTTGCTAATGTATATGCAATGAAAAAATTAGGAAAATAATAAAAAAATCATTAATAAAGATATTTAAAACAAAGTTGTATTTATTTTAAATATATAATGAAGGAATATAATTTTTCACCTGAAAATATTGATGACATTAATACTCAAAAATCTAATTTTTTTGCTGAACTAACATCTGATCTTTCTAATTTAATTGATTTAGGACTTTATAGTTATTCAACAATTGATAAAGTTGAAAAATCATTTTGGAAAGTTTTCACTGCTAATCACCTTGAAATTAGATCTGATGAAAGACTTGTTAGACATTTTATTTTAAAGAAAAAAGAGAAAATGGCTAAAGAATTAAAAACTGGTTTATTTGGATCAGAAATTTATACAGATCTGCCGGATAAGTCAAAAAATTCTTTTTGGAAATTTATTCATACAATGTTTTTATTATTTGAAACTGCACATGAAAATAAATCACAAGCAATTATTAATACTTTAACTGAAGAATTAGAAAAAGTTTTACAAGCAGAAGAAGCTCAAGTAGTAGTAGCTAGTAGTGGAGATTTATCTAATAGAGATGAATTAACTAAAAAACTACATAACAAAATAGGAAGACAAGCTAAATCTAGATCCCATGGAGCTAATCCATTACTAAATCAAGCAAATCCATCATTTGATATGAGTAAATTAAATTCAATGATGTCCAGTTTTGGTTTAGATCCTTCAAATCCTGAATCTCTCGATCCATCTAAATTAATGGATGTGATGGGTAAATTAATTGGCGGTGCAAATGATCCAACTCAACCAAATCCATTAGAACAATTAGGATTAGGTTCAGATATGAAGGATTTAGATGTTGGAAATTTAATAAATCAATTAATGCCAGGAATGGCTGAAGAAAAAAATGAGAATTTAATGCAAACATTAATGAATGATATTACTAGTTCAATGGGTAATTTAGAATCAGCAGATCAGGCAATTGATACAACTAAAAAACTTGGTCAAAAATACAAAGAATTAATTGAATCAGGACAAATTAATCCATCTGAAATTATTGGTTCATTAATGGGATTAATGACAGATAAAAGTTTTAATGAACAACTTGCTAAAATTGATATGTCTAAAATTAAACCTGAAGAGATGGTTTCAAAAATGATTAGTGAAGTATCACCAGAAATGTTATCTAGTTTAACTGGTGGTGCTGGAGTTGAAGGATTAGATTTAGGAAATATTGGTTCACTTGTTTCAAGTGTTGCTGGTTTAACGAGTACTACTAATAGTGTAGCTCAACCATCTTCAGAACAAAAGGAACTAACTCCTGAACAATTAAAAGAGTTAGAGGAATATTATAGTAATATTCAAGTAGAATCACAACCTGAACTTGATTAAATAAACAAACAAATAAATTTAATATCTAACATATAGTTATTAAATTTGAATGAAAAAAGAGGAATTTTGGATTTATAACCCACATATATTATTTACAAAACTTTCAGATATATATCCATCACCTACAAATAATACATTTAATGCTATTACAAGATATTGGATGATTACATTTTTTATATTTATGTTATTTGGGAGATATAAATGGGCTTATCTATGTGGTATTGGTTTTCTTGTTACAACTATAATTGGATATTTTTATTCTGAATCTGAAATTAGGGATGATAAAATATCTCAAATCAAAAAACATCTAAGTTGTAGAAGATCTACTATTAATAATCCTATGGCTAATATTTTACCTTTAGACCCTACTCCTAATTTAGAAGCATGTGATGATGAACCAGAAGAAAAAATACAAAATAATCTCTTTTGGGAATATTATGAAGACGAAAATGATTTAACTGCAAAAACACGTCAAAGATCATTTATTACAATGCCAATAACTACAATTGTTAATAAAAGGAAAGATTTCTTAGATTTTATGTATCAACCTAGTCTTAAATGTAAAATGGATGGTGTTGGGTGTGAAAAATTTAGAGATTTACGTTATAATAAATAAACAAATAAATTTTATCTTTAAAAAATAATATATAATTCTATAATATAAACAAATGGACAAATTTGATACAACACAACCAGACCAAAATAACTCATTTGGTAAACTTAAGTACTATACAAATCCTAGACAATTTGAACAACCTCTTTTTAGATTTTATCAAGACGCAGCACCTGCACCTACTTCAATGATTTATGGAGCTGGCGGTTCAACTACTTTTAATGGGATAAACTCAAATACTCAATATACAAGAAATATTCCAGATTTTAGTAAATCAGAAACTTCAACTGTTGTTCCTGGATTTGATTCAAAATATTTTCCTCAACCTTTAAACACTGGTGGTAACTATTTAGATTATTCAAAAAAGGTTTCTATTGAATCTGAATTTAAAATCCCCGAACATTCTAAGAAAAATGAAATACCTGAATTTAAATCTACTGATGGAAGATCATTTAAATTAGTACATGATAGAAGAAGAAATTTAGATTACTCAAACTATATTCCTGCTGGATCCAAAACAAATACTGGCTTTGGAAATATTGCTGATTTTAGTAAAATTAAATATGGACAATCTACACGTGATATGCAAGGTCAACCTCCTGCTAGAGATATAGAACAAGATAGATTCCATTTTACTTTCAGAAATTATCAACATGAAGTATATGGTTCAAATCCTTATCCTAAAGATACTAGATATTTGAATAAAAAATTCTAGTTAAAATAATTTCTAATATATATTATATAAATGTCAGGAATAAGTTCTAGATTAATAAACGATTCATGTGCTATTTCACAACAAACTAAAACCTCATGCGCCCCTGGTGATTATTCATTATTTTTAGATTATCACGTTAACCCAACATACAATTCTGCTAAAGACATCCCCTGTGCTACTCAAGCTAAAACTATTGGTTGTGCTCCTTGTGACCACAATTCTAATTCTAATATTTCATTAGGTCCTTCTACCTTTGTTCAACTCGCTGATATTGAAGATAACTTAAGAGGAACTAAAAGAAATTTAACCCTTTGTGCTAATGCTAAATTCGCATCTTGTGACATTGTTCCTAATGCTCCCAACAGAATTCAAGGTGAATGCACTAATAATATTGTTATGAACCCTCGTCTTTGCGATAGATCTATTGTCCCTACTAATCTTAAATTCCCTACTTCTAAAGGTTTTTAAGTATGATAGTAATATTTTGACAAATAACAATTTCTTTTTATTAATTTAATTCCAGTTATTTTGGTATTAAACTTACACTCATATTTTCCTTCTATAATATCTTCTAATAACGTATATTGATTTATCCAGTTTAACAAATGAGTTTTAACCCACTGACAAATTTCAAAAACACCACATACTTCAAATAAAGCTAATTCTTGAAATTTAATTTGGTCTAATTCATAATTAATTTTTTTGTTAATAACAATTTCAACAGGTTGAAATTTAATTTGTAGTTCAGATTCTAAATCTTTAATATTTGCTGAATCAACCTGGAAATATTTGTATTTAGTAAGATCTTCTATTACATAATAAGATGTAATAGTTTCATTACTTGAATTAATCCAAGTAATTTCTAAACAAGTTTCTTCAGTAAAATCACAACCCATTAACTAATCAATTAATTAATTAATTAATATTAAATACAATTAAAATATATAATTTTCAAATTTTTTTTATCTTGATAATATTTATATTAAATGTCTGGAATTTTTTCAAGAAAAATTTATGATGATTGCTATCAATCAAATCGTTTAAATCAAGGTGTTGCTCCCGGATTATATAAAGTTGACTCCACACAAATTAATAATGCCTCTTGTATTGCTGCTAACGGTATGAATAATTTACGTAGTATCTGGTATGGACCTAATGAAGTCGCAAATGTTACCACACTTTCCGATATTGAATCTCACTTAAAAAACTTAGATCTCCCTAATTCAAGATGTGTTGAAGGCAGAACTGTCACCGAAAAAAATGCTTATGCTAACTATTTATCTAAAAATTTAAAATCAAGTTCTACAATGTGCTCTAGAAATTTAGAACCTAGTAATACTAGACTTGAAGCATCTGTTCTTGATGTTAAAATGGCTCCACAAACAAGATTTGATTATCCTATAAGAGATCCTAGATCATTTGTTTATTTTGGTTTTAGTTCTCCAGGTTCTGAACAAGTAGGATCAAATCGTTTTGGTGTAAATACACGTTTACAAGCAAAAGATATGACACCTGCAGATTATGCTGCCAAGTTAGCCAATACAAAAATTTAAAAAAATTTAGTTATTTAATAATAATTATAATCTATTCAATTATTATTAAATTAATATGGCAGAATTAGCGTTATTAACTGGATTAGGATATGCCGGATATATCACACAAAAAGAACCAGCTGTTGATAATAAAAAAACTTCATATAGTGATAAAGTACTACTCGATGATTATAGATATTCACAATATCACTCCGACTCTATTAAATCTATGGACTCTAAAATTAAAAATATTTATAAACAAAGAGCTAATGACACCATGGATCCTAAAAAATTTATGATACCTGTTTATTATGGATTAGAAGATAAAAATAATGAAATGGGAGCTGGCACTGATGAAATTGCTAACTCTAAAATAAATTCTAATCAAACATTTGAATCTCAATTTGAACTTCAAAAATTTAACTCTGGAAATAAACCAACAAGTTCTAATGAAGTAAATTCTGGAAATAGTGTTTGGTCAGTTTTTGAAGCATTTGACTCAAATCCATCTATACAAACAAACTCTATGACTTATGGTGTTGTCGCACCTAATGATAAATCTTTTACTCATAATAATATGAATATTTTCAATAGAATGAGAGATATGGATACACCTAGATTACGTGATAGTAGAAAATTAGAATATTTTAGTGGATCATCTACTGATGGAACATATAAACCTAAAAGAGAAGTTGAACCTTTCTTTGCTCCTGTTGCTGGTAATACATGGGGACAAGGTGGTATGCCTTCTGTTACTACTTTTATTGAATCTAGAATGCAAGATAATCTTAAAATGGAAAAAAGATCTGAAAAACCTTTTGAACCTAGAAGAATTGGTCCTGGTATAGGTTTATCTGTTGATCAAGATTCACTTGGTGGTATACATGATACAACTCGTGTTTTACCTAAAACTGTCGATGAACTTAGAAGAGCTGATGATCCTAAAGTTTCTTATCAACCACCTGTTCTTCCTGGTAAAAAAGGAGAAAAAAGATCTGTTGTCGCTCCTTTTGAACACAGAAAACCTGATAAATTTAGAGAAAATGACGCTCCTATTGCTTCTGGTGGTCAAATTAAAGCTCAAAGAACCGCTGATAATATTAATTTAGAATTAGGTAATAGAACATTCTCTACTCCTGTTATTGGTCCTGCATCAGGATCTTATGGTGTTGCTACTCCTGAAATGAAAGGTAAAGTTAAAGCACCTAAAGAAAAACAATTAAAAGAATTTAATCAAGGCCCGGCTTCTGGACAAACACAGGCTTTACAAAATCAAAAAGCATTTAAAGCATCTGACACTCAAAGAAATCAAACATCTGTTAATTATTCTGGTGCTATGGGTGGAGTCAAACAAGCTATTACTCCTTATGACCCAAAAAATATTGCTCAACCTACTCAACAATTACCTTCTTATAATCCTACCGGAGCTGCTGTTAGAGGCGCTGGTGCAAATGCATTTAATCCTAATCATTTAGCTCAATCAACACAACAACTTAGCTCTTATAATCCTACTGGTGCTGGTGCCGGATTTGGTTTTAATGCTTTTAATCCTAATCATTTAGCTCAATCTACTCAACAACTTGGTTCTTATGTTCCTACTGGTGCTGGCGCCGGATTTGGTTTTAATGCTTTTAATCCACACAATTTAGCTCAACCTACTCAACAACTACAACCTATGCAACCTGCTTCTGGCGCTGGTAACCAATCTCAAGGTGGGTTTGTTTATAATCCTCATGACACACCACGTGTCACACAACAACAAGGAATTATGGCACTCCAATTTCAAAATAATTTTAATGGCCCACTTACTCATACTACACAATTTCAAGATGAAGCTAGACAAACACAACAACAAGATATTATGACCCAACAATTCCAAAATAATATTACTGGTTCTGCTTCTCACACTACTCAGTTCCAAGACATGGCTAAAAACACTCAACAACAAGATGTTATGACTAGACAATTCCAAAATAATCTTACTGGTGCTGTTTCACATACTACTCAGTTCCAGGACATGGCTAAAAATACTCAACAACAAGACGTTATGACTAGACAATTTCAAAATAATCTTACTGGTGCAGTTTCTCATACTACTCAATTCCAAGATATGGCAAAACAAACCCAACAACAACAATTAATGACTCAACAATTTCAAAATAATTTAACTGGACCAAAAGGTTATATAGTACCACTTCAAGACGGAGTAAAACATACTCAACAACAAGATTTAATGACCCAACAATTTAATATGTTTTTAGCAGGTGGAAATCAAGGTCATACTACTCAACTTCAAGATATGGCAAGACATACACAACAACAAGATTTAATGTCACAACAATTTAATATGGGTGGAATGGGTACACATCAAAATTCTGGATATGTTGTTACTGACGCTCATGCACCTACTACTTTAAAACAACTTATTAACTATAATGGACATATTAATCCTGTTGGAAATCAATCAACTGTACAATCTAATGCTGCTATTGCCACACAATGGTATGCACCAACTACTTTAAAAGACCATGTTAAAAATATTGACTATGTTGGTACTGCTGGTATTACTTCTCAACAAATAAATCAAATGCAATTTGCCAATGCTAATACTAATGCATTTAGAGAAGTCACTGTCGGAGGCAGAACTCCAACTACTGCAAATGTCAATTTAGCACCATCTATTACTTCAATGGGTGCTGTTGAACTTAGAGACCAAATTAATATTGATAGATTTAATGCTCCTAGACAAACTAATTTTAATGCTGCAAGACCTGATATGAATATTACACAAAGAACTACACCATTTTATGATGACAATATAAATCAACATCAAATTTCAACACTTCAAACAAATCCATATTATTCAAATGGACCATCTCAACTATATCATTATACAAATAATCCATCATATGCTCAAACTATAAATCATCAACAACTAATGATAGCGCCTCTAGGTCAATCAATTTGCACAGATCTGGGTCGTTTGCAATAATTTCAATTAAATTTCTTTTTACTACATATTCATGATTCTCTTCTAATAGTTTGTTAATATAATTATACGCATCAATTATATTTTCACGACGCTTTGCTGCCATTATTAATATTTTTCCACTTTCAAATACAAATACTGTCACTGGTTTTTTATTACCTAAATCTATTTTTACATGAACTGGTGCATGAATATCTGGTTGATATTTTAATCTTGTAGTTGTTTCTAATAAATTTGTCATTTTTAATTCTATTAATCTCATATAAAGTTGTGATCTATTAATTTTTGTATGATGTTGAAACATTGTATTAATCATATTAAGTTTTATATTTAATATTTTTACATGATCAGACTCAATAAATCTAATAATTTTTGGTATTGCACCATCTGTACCAAATGCACAATGATTATCATCAGAATCTACAAATACACAATACTCACCTTTTAATAATTCTATTAATTTATTTATCATTATATTACATTGTGGAATTGATTTAATACCTGACACTTGAATTGATCCATTCTTAAATAGCTTAATATTCACATCTTTTGTTATTGTTGAATCATAGTCTATTGGAATATTCATTACAACTGTTATCTGATTATAAAAATTATCAGAACCTGTATTCTCTTTCTCTTGCTGATCAGCAGTTTTACCCTTTCGACGTTTTTTCTTTTTAATACATCTTACTTTTTGTTTTGATTTTACTGTTGATATATTATTTTTATCTAATGGCAAAAAATTTAATATATTTTCAATATAAAACATTATATTGAATGATCCTGACAATGTTATTGCAAAAATTTCTATTGAACTCGGTAATTCCCTTAAATCATCTGGTATATATATTTTCCCTTTTTCTACTACTGTCTCTGTATTTATTATTACTACATTATCATCATCTTGATCATCTTCTATAATATTCTCTATATCATCTATATTATTATCTATATCTTCATCTGAATCAATATCTAGTCCATTCATTTAATTTTATTTATTAATTAACTAGTTGGATACAATAAATTAAAATTGCAATTTTTATTAATTTTATTAATTATTATAACAAATATAATTAAATAATGGTACAGGGTAAAGTTATAGATGGAATTAAATATATTCGCTTATATAATGATAATAATTTTAAAAAACTATCATTAGAAGACAATGTATATTTCACACTGCAAGATATATTATTAAATACAAAAAGTTTATATCATTTTGTTGAAGCATATCAATTTAATAACATGTTAAGTGGAAAAATACGCTATGAAGATAGAGATACAAGTTTTACATATGTTAATATATTAGATAAACATAATAATTTATCCAAACTAATTAATTGGTTAAAATATTTTGAAGAAGATTGTTTTGAATTTAATTCGGAGCTTGACGAACCATTTGACATTAACAAATATATTAAATTTGATGATTGGCGAGTTAATTTTGTGGATTTAGTAAATCAATTAAGAGAAAAAAGATCAATTACAAGAAAAGTAAAAAAAAATTGATATTTCTATTAATTAACTATTTAAAAATATTCTTATACATAATACTAAAAATGTCAGGCGGCTATTTATATCTTATTACTGGTCCTATGTTTGCTGGAAAATCTTCCAAGCTCATTAGACTTATTAGAAATTTTAGAGCAAAAGATGTTCCTATACTTGTTTTAAAACATTCTTTAGATACTAGATATGATGGTTTAGATTCAATTTGTTCTCATGATAGAATTAAAGAACCTTGTCAAAGTACTGATAATCTTGATAAATATTTAACTCATCCAGATTATATAACTGCTCAAGTTATTGTTATTGAAGAAGCCCAATTTTTCGGTGAAGACATTGTTAGATTTTGTGAAAAAGCAATGGATCAAGATGGCAAGTATTTAATTGTTACTGGATTATCTGGTGATTATAAAAGAAAACCTTTTGGATTTATGCCTCAAATTGAATCTTTAGCTCAAGAAAAAGAAATGTTATATGCATATTGTCATTTTTGTGAAGGATGTGTACAAGCACCATATACTGCTAAAATTTGTGGTTCTGATGCAACTGTAGATGTCGGTCAAGCAGATAAATATCAACCTGTATGTTTAACACATTGGATTGAAAATAGTAAAAAATCTCGTTCTGAAAGTATTTAAAAACAAAATAAGTTAATTTATAATTCTCATGGTAAAAGTTTTAGGTTTTGATGTTGGAATTAAAAATTTAGCTTACTGTATTGTTGAAAAAGTTGATGATAAATATCAAATTCAATCTGATCATAAACAATGTTGGAATATTATTAATTTAACTGAACAAGACAAATTAGTATGTGCCGGAGGGGCTAGTTCTCCAGGAGGGTGTACCAATCCCATCACTCAAACATCAGAAATTAATGGAATCAAATATCATTTCTGTACCAAACACAAATTATTTAATAAAGCTCTACTTGAACTTCACCCTTTGGTTTTTCCCGAATGTGCGGATGGATCTAAATGTTCTCATGCTGCTTCATGTAAAACTAAATCTAAATTTATGTGGGGTGGTAATGCAATTTGTTCTAAACACAAAGAAATGATTGAGAAGAATGAAACTAAAGCCCGTACTCTAACCAAATACAAAACATTTGTTAAAGATTTTACAATTCATGATTTAAAGTTGGCTCTACTAACTAAATTAGATACTTACAAAGATTTATTTCTAAAAGTTGATGTAGTATGTATTGAAAATCAACCAACATTTAAAAATCCAACAATGAAAGCAATTTCAGATGTTTTATATACTTGGTTTATGATTAGAGGGTTGGTTGAAAAGGACTTGACTGGATCAACTATTTCCAAAATAACATTTTTTGCCCCTTCATCTAAGTTAAAAATAGAAGGTAAGGCAGATGACATTAATGAACAAATTGAAGAGGCAGCTAAATCAGGATCAAAATATAAAAAAACTAAAGAACTAGGTATAACAAATTGTATGGAGTTTATCAAATGGAATCAAGAGTATGTGGATCATTTGAACACATTTAAAAAGAAAGATGATTTGTGCGATGCATATTTACATGGGGTTCATTATATACAAAAAAATTTAGAACCTGGGAAACCTAAATCTAAAAAAGCAGTTTCTGTTCAAGTAGAAGAAGAAGTAGTAAATGAAGAAGTTAATGAAGACGAAGAAATAAATGATAAAGCTCAAGCAAAAAAAACTAAAAAGACAACTAAGAAAAGCAAAAAAGTAACAAATAAAGTTGTAGATCAAAATAAAACAGAACCTAAAGCAACTAAGAAAAGTAAAAAGGTTACAAATGAAGTATAAAAATTATTTAATTTAAACTAGTTAACAATACTATTTTAAATTATAATATTCTAATAACTTATTAGTTAGTGAATTGATTTTCTTTAGTTTTTATTTATAAATTATATGTTAAATCTTCTATTATATATATATACTTATTTTTAACTTTAAAATAAACTATTTTTTCTAATGCGTACCCTTGAATATTTTTAGTCTTGAATAAACCAAAAATCTCGCCCAAAAAATTTTTTCCTCCCAACCACCGCAAAATTTCCTCACTTTTTACATTAATTTAGAACGGCACATTAAAAGTATAACATTCTGTTATACTTTTAACGTAGCTTGTTTTACAAGCTAAACAAACATAATTTTGTGATAAAATATCACAAAATTCATGTTCGGAGATAATTTGCAAACTATAAAAATAAATTATTCTTATAAAAAATAATTTTAATATCTCCGTTCTTGTATGAAAAAAAACCGCAAAATAACTGAAATAATATTTATTTAAATGTCATTAAATTCTAACATCCTAATAGCTTTTGTTGAGAATCTACCTTCTTTTTATTAGATTCAACGATTTCTCTATAGTCATAAGTTAAATCTCCTATCATATCCACATACTTCTTTTTAACTTTGTCAGAAGATTCATATTCTTTTATTTTTGCGTTTAATGCAGTTTCTTTCTCTGGATCTAATTTAATTCCTGCAGCAGCCAACATAGTTTTTGCAAAGAACAATGCATTAACTCCACGGTCACATAGCAGTTCTAAAACTTTAGATTTATCTTTGGTTTGCCATCTACAAATAAAATCTTCATCAAAATCAAAAAGTTGAACTCGATTATCACGTCTATTAGTATTTAGCACATTCATTCTGTCAGGTTTATCTGGATTTAAATGGTAATCTTTAACAAACTGTTTAATTGCTTGATCAGGATTATTAGCATATTCAAGATACTTTTTAGTTGGAATTTTGTAACTAACATCTCTAAAAGGAATCATGTCAATTGGTTCTGGATTAACGTTTATTTGAATATTATTTTGAATATTATTTGTATTATTATTTGCAGTATTATTAGAATTAGTTAAATTATTTGTAGTATTAGATATATTAGATATATTTGTTTCAGGAGTATCAGATACATTAGATAAATTGTTGCCTTTACAAACATTATGTGTAAGATGGTATTTTAAATTTTGTTTTGATGCAAATTTGCAACCACATTTATCACAGACTATGTCTTTATTTTTATTTTTACATTTAGAAGTTAAAATATGATTTCTATAATTTGCTAGTGATGATAAATAAACTTCACAAAACTCGCACTTATATTTTTTATTTTTGTTTTTAGTCTTTTCTTTTTTAAACGGAAAAACTTCATCCATTAAAAATTTAATGTTTATTTTTTTATAATTTGATATTAACATTGTTATAATCTTATCACATTCAAAACAATTTAATTTATGGTCTGTTTTGCATAAAAAACATGTATCCATTTAATCAATATTATTATATATAAACATATTTTATTTAAATAATTTTACCCAATAATTTTTAATGAAATATTTCATACATTTTCATTTAAATTATTATATTTTTATTAATATTATTTATAAACTGTTTTATATCTTAATAAATAATTTTATTTAAAATAAAGATATTCTATTTATGTTCCTGCCAATATCTTTTAATGAAATATTTCATTAAAACCCATAAACAAACTATTTATTTAATTATATATCTGGTTAAATCTTAAAATAAATTATATAATCAAATTTATATCTTAAAATTACTATATGAATTTATAGCCAATAATTTTTAATGAAAGTTGAAAATTATCTTTCATTCAAGCCAATATTTTTTAATGAAAGATAATTTTTTATATATCTCTAACACTGTTTTTTAATATTTTTTTCATCTATAAATAGATTATTAATATTTGTGTATTTTAGACCAGGATTTTTTATTAAAAATTTATTTAATGGTCTTAAATTTTTTTATTTAATTATTTAAATGATTATTTTTAAGATATAAAATATTAGGTAAAATCTTTCATTAAAAAAACGTCTTGGCCAATATTTTTTAATGAAAAATTTTCTCCGAGAGAGAGAGATTTTTTTTAGGGGGTCAGAAAATTTTTTCTGGTCTGGAAAATCTGGGTAAAAATAAAAATAATAATTTTAAGACCCTGGAAGATTATAATATAATTTATTTTGTTCCCAATTAGAAAAATATCTTTTGGGATATTATACATATGAATAAAATGTTTAAAACGTTAGGCGTGACAGCAGTTGCCATGTTAATAATAGATTTAATTGTTTTGAAAATTCTTTCCAAGATGTGGTCTCAGACTATAGAAAAAGTTCAAAAAACTCCTTTTAAAACTAATCCTTTATATGCAGGAGCTGCATATGTGTTAATGATTTTTGGATTGAACTATTTTGTACTTGGGTTTGGATCTAAACTTACAATCCCAACTAACCAACTTGTTACAAAGGCATTTATTTTTGGAATAGTAGTATATGGGATATTTGATTTTACTAATCTTGCAATATTTACAAATTATGATTTGAAGACAGGATTAATAGATATATTATGGGGTGGTATTTTAATGGCTTTGGTTACATGGATAGTTAAAAAAATTGATTTTTAGATATGCTGGGTATTAATTTAATAAATGTAACAAAATATACAAATGGAAGCTCACAAGGGTATGTCTATTTCAGAGAAATTGCAACACAGCGCCAAAGGCGGTTCAGTAACTGTTCAAACTAATGCTTTAGTTCCTCAAGACTATAAATATGTGCGAAGATGTACATATCATGACAGCAGTATATTATGGGATTTGAAAGACATATTTCCAGAACAAATAACACATATTTATGATACAAGTAACTGTGACTATTGTGATTTACCAACTGGATTTTATAACTTTGCGTCAGTAGATGTTTGGATTCATAATCAGTCTAAACATGGTCAGATGTCTTTGTATTTCAAGTCTATGGATGAATATAACAAGCTAATTCAGGCAATTAATGCAGTAAGAGAATCAAGAGTAAAAAAGATTGTGAATCCTGTGTATCGTTATTCATCTCAATGTGGATGGTGTATGGTTGACACATATTCAACCAAAGATGCAGAAAAAGATATTTTTGGTTATGACCACTACATCACAACTATTGCAAAAGATATTTCAAATCATACTAAATATAATGATTTTTTAAAGTCACTGGGTGAAATGAGATCTATTAACTATCTGTTATATGGGCCACCTGGAACTGGAAAGACTTCTTTGATTAAGGCAATCGCAAGTAAAATAGGTTGTGCTGTTTTCATTGTAAATACAACAGAGGTATCGGTAAAGAGTTTGAGGAACGTGTTAACACCCAATGTGTCTGTTCAAACTCCATGCAAACTTAAACTACTACTTTTTGAAGATTTTGATAGATTTTTAAAGATGGAAGGGATAGATGGAGTTATGAGTCAGATTTTAAATACATTAGATGGATTTGATGATCGTGGTGATGTTGTTAGATTTTTTACAGCAAATAATCAAGAAGCAATTTTTGCAGTTGATGCACTAATCAATCGTATGAGTGGGAAATTTGAATTCTTCTTCCCTGATAAGAATATTTTCAAATCCAAACTTGAAAGATTTTTGTCTTTTTATGAATCCTATGATTCAGAGAAAGCAGATAAGTTTTTAGATATGGTTTGTGCAAAGAAAATAACAGTAAGACCATTTGTAAATTATATAATAAGATATCTTTTTGATTCAAATTATTTAGATGCAATGATTGAGAATATTAATGAACTAAACTAAATTAATTTATTTTATTAAACTAAGCAAATTATTATTTTGTGTAAGTAATGGTTTTGATCTTTTAATTTTAAGATCAGAAAAGTCTTTTTTCTTTGTTCCTTTGTCTTGATAGAAAAATTTAGGTATTTCTTCTACAACCGTAAAAATAGGTATCATTGGAGGTAATAAATGATTATATTCTTTTGGTATAGGAATACATGTAGATCTAAATTCTTCAATAGTTTTATCGCCACCAAAACAAATTAAAAGTTCTTTAGGAGGAGCAGGAATAATTTGTTTTGCACAATCCTTAAATATCATTTTTTTAATATTATTAAGCAAAGCAAAACGTTCTTGAACTTTATAATCTGCAATAGTATCAAAATTATATTTAACAGCACAATTAAATGAACAAAAACAACCTCTTAAATAGTATTTTTTTTCTTTAGGACAATATTTTTCAGGTAAACCAATAGGTACAGTATCAAACCCATGTGAACACCATTGACACCATTGATTAGTTGATTCAGCCCAACATTTACCTTCAATATCATAAATTGAAGAGTTATTAATATAATATTTCTTTTCAATTGTACCGTTATCAGTAATTTTATCCTCTAGGTATGAAAACTTTTTAAATTTTTCAACAAGTTCATCATATTTCTTTTTTAAAATATCATAATCAATACATTTATTATTATATTTATTTTTAATATCATCATCTGCCTCAATTACAAAAGAACTATGTGATGCCATATAAGGATTTGATGGTTTTGATGGTGTTTGAATAATATCAGCAATACTGTCAGAAAGATGTTCTTCTGTCATTGTTATATCTTCTTTACCAATAATTTTTTCAATATCCTTATCATTAAGTGGTAAATGAGCTATAACACAGTTTGGCATATTTGTAGTCATAGATGTTATAAGAGATTTATTTATTTCATAAATTTTGCCAGTAGGTTTTCTTCCACGTTTCTTTTTAACAATGTCATCTTGAGAATCATTTTTAATAAGATCTTCACCTTCCTTGATTTTTGGTTTTCTACCTCGTTTACCTACTTTCTTTTCTTCAGGTTCAACCCCATTACCTATTTCTTCCATTGTTTACTTAAAGTAATATATTAATATTTCTTTAAGCAGGTTTCACGAAAAAATTAAAAAATTAGTTATTTGACACTTGAACTCTTTGTCTTCTACCAAATCTCATTTTTGAGACTGATTGAACAGTATCAGTATCTTCTATAGAATCAGAATCTACAGTATTAACAACTTTAATTCTTGAACTAGCAGAAGTTGGTGTATCAACAAGAGGAATTGATATTCCTGAATTTCCATTAGATGCTTTAACTCTGGCTAATAAATCATTTAGTCCAGAAGGTTTTTTCATTTCAACACCCGAACCACTATGTAATGGATTTTGTGCTTGAGATTGTTGTATTTCCATCATTTTAGATAAATGAGGTGATATTGTATTAGAATTTAATGGAGCTTGTTGAGGTTGAACTTGTTGAGCCATATGTTGTTGTTGTTGTTTTAGCATTGTATCTTGTGCTTGTAACTTAGCTTCAAGTTCTTGTTTTTCTTTCATCATTTGTTGATACATTTGTTGTTGTGTCATTTTTGGCATTTGTTGAGTAGCTTTAGGTTCTTCTTTTTTACCTATATTTTTTTCAAGTGTAGAAGCTATATTGGCTTGGATTTTTTGTAGTAGTTCAGGATTTTTATCCACTAGCTTTTCTAGCCCATACTGTTCAACAAATTGTTTTGAGTAATGAAATGATGCTGCTGAACCAAAAACCATATACATAAGTTTATATTCTGGTTCAACTTTACCAACATAATGTTTATATTTTTCAAAAAGTTCTCCAAACACACCATCATAATTATCAATATTTGCTTTCATTTGTCCATGCCACCCCTTTAGTTGTAAACCAAATGGATCAAATGTTCCATTCATTACCTCCATAAATTGACAAATTTTAAGTAATCCATCTTTTGAAAACTCTACTGCAACCTGTTTTTGTTCTAGTTCAGTGTGAAATCTAACTTCATCTTCCATATCTGCTATTTCTGAACTCATTGAGTAGCTCTTTGATAGTTCTCTTCTCTTTTTAATTCCTGCTAAAATAGCTAAAAGTTCCATTTTTCTAAATCTAATTTCTCTTTCTGTTGTATACTTTGGAACATATTGTGCTTGTTGTACTTGGTCTTGTTGACCTTGATTTTGTTGTCCTTGAGTTTCTGTAACTGGTACTTGTCTTGATTCTGACATTTTAATATTATTAAAATTTGAAACATAGTCATCTAATTTTTTATGTGTTGATGATCTTGTTTTTGATGATCTTCTGGCACTTGATGAACTAGATGAACTTGTTGATGATGAGGATGATGAAGATGATCTTTTTGATCTTCTTGATACACTAGATTTACTTGATCTTCTAGATTTACCAGATGAAGAAGACTTAGATGATACAGAGTCAGAATCAGAGTTTAAAGCTTTATTTACAATATGAGAGTCATCAGAATCAGAGTCTTCATTAATTTTGTCCATTTTTACAATTTTTGAAACAGGTTTAAGTTTAGTAGGATCAGCGAAAAGATCAAGATGAAGTTCGGTGTCTGTTGAAACTACATTTTTCCCTTTACCAATATAACTAATTGAATCGCTCTTTTTATCAGAATTCATTTAAAATTTATTAAGAAACTAAATTAATATAATATGACGCAAATTTTTTAAATGACTATAATTTAAAAAATTTTATAACTTATTAATTTGATTAGAAAAATAGTTTATTGATTATACTCATCTTCAGCATAATTAGAATAACTTGAATAATTAGATTCATAATTGTTAGATTCATAATTATTAGGTTCTAATCTATTTAATTCTGATTCAGATGATTCACTTGATTCAGATGATTCACTTGATTCACTTGATTTAGATGATTCACTTGATTTAGATGATTCACTTGATTTAGATGATTCACTTGATTCTGATGATTCACTTGATTCTGATGATACAGATGGTTTAAATGTAACAGATACAGGTGCTGGAGCAGGTCCAGATACAATAAAAGGTTCAATACCACCATCAATATCAAGTGTGTTAGCAAAATGTTCAAGTTGTCCAAAAGCTTCAATTTGTTCGAATGCTTCTTTAGTTTCTTTTTCTGCTAAAAAGTTAAGTGTAACAACAAAGCAGATAGCAACTAAAAGTGAAAGTTGTGGATTGGAATTAGCTCTATAAGCAATAAAAGTGATAATTAAAATTTTAAAGATAGAGTTATCAAAGAGTTTTTTAACATAACTTGGAAGATTAGGAGAAGCAAGTGAAGCATAAACAGCAAGAATAATAGTTACAGTAGTTGCAAAATAAGGATTAGTCATCCAGCTATCAAATCCTTTCATTGTTCCATTAATAAAATTATTAACTTGATCCATTATATATTATATCCTAGATAAAAAATCAAAAAATTAATTTTTAAATTAATTAAATCTAAATATAATATATATAATGTTCTGTTCAATTGAAGATGCATGGGGTGAAAAATCCTTTACAGATAAACAAATATTTAAACAGTCAGACAGACCTGAACACTTTACAAATAATCAAAATAAAGAAGATTTGTATTCTAAATATATGGAGTTAAAAGAAATGTTTGGAAATGAATCTAATGAATCGAATGAATCTAATAATGCAATTGAACATTTTGACCATACTCCTCAAAAAGTACATCATAAATCTTTACAGGTTTGTAATGCAGTTGATGCACATATGGCTAAATGTCCTCATTGTAGACGTAAATATGGACATAATGTTCATAGATATACAAACTATAATCAACCATTTTCATTAGATTTATCAAATATAGGTATGGATATAAGATCAAACAAAGATATTGTAACAATATTTTTATTCGGACTATTAGTAATTTTATTACTTCAGTTATTTTCTAAGTAATTTTATTAAAATCCCATTTAATATAAAGTAGATTAGGTTCATAAAAATCAATCTGGTCTAATATTTTTAAAAAACTTTCATCTTTTTTGATTTTGTTTATTACATAATCAATACATTCTAACATATCATAATCTGCTTCTCCAATCATAAATGGATCTACTTCAAAAACAATAAAATCAACATCTTGTATCATAACAGTTTCAACTTCATTAATAATTTGTTTAAAAACTTTTTTATAGCATTTTTTTTTAATAGCTTCTCGGGCTTTTTTTATTTTAGCATATTTATCAAGGTTTAACATAGATAAAGAATAATAATATATTTATTTTTAAGTATGATAAAAAATTTAGTCATCTCCGGAGGTGGTGTTAAAATTATTGGCGCACTTGGTGCAATTAAATATTTAGAAGAAAAAAAACAACTTGCTAATATTAGAAAATTTTTTGGAACTTCAGCTGGTTCAGTTTTATCATTAATGTTAGTACTTGGATTTACATCTGGAGAAATTATTAAATTCATTGAAACATTTGATTTAAGTAAAATATTTATAGTTAATACTGATGAACTTTTTACAACTTTTAATGTTTGTTCTAGTGCTAAATTAGAAAAAGTTATTAAACTATTTATTAATTTTAAATTAGACAAACCATCTCTTTCTGGTCTTGCGACCGAAACACAAACAGCGAGTTCAACAGCATTTTGTCATCTTGGTACAAATTTTGAAAATATAACAATGGAAGAGTTATTTGCAATAACTGGCAAGGTTTTAACAGTAACAACAGTATGTCTTGAAAAAAGAGTTCCTGTATATATCACATATAAAAATTTCCCTAAAATACCTGTTTGGAAAGCTGTGTTAGCATCATGTTCTATCCCTTTAATATTTAAACCTGTTGAATGGGAAGGTTTACATTATGTTGATGGTGCACTTGTTGATAATTTTCCTTTGCTAAGAATAAAACCTCATGAAATTCCCTTCACTCTTGGTATACAAACTTGTGTTGATTTAGAAACTAATTTTATCCCACATAATCAACCAGAATTTAATATATATCATTATATTCTTAATATTATTAAAATTGTTATGGAATCTAAAACTCAAATTAAATCTTACAATGTAATTTCAGTTAAAATTGATCCACTTGTTCTTAATGATTTTCTTGATATTAATTTATCACAAGATACTAAAAATAAAATTATTGAACAAGGTTATTTACAAGCTCGTTCTCAATATAAAACATCAAATCAATTACAAAATCAAACTCGTAAAAGATCAGCTAGTATTTAATTATTAAATTTATTTATATACTGCTGAATTTAAATTTGCTGATGTTGATTTTTTCGCCATTGCTGCTAAATCATCTGACCTTGATAAATACTCTTTCATTCTATCCTCTAGAGACTTGTTATCATCCACATATTTAGGTACTTTATTTAACTTAAATGATTCTTCATATGTTGAATTAGAAGCATACATAGAATCATATTTTAAATTTGATAAAGTTGTATAATTACATAATGTATCTGTACCATTAAATACTGTCATTCCTGTTTGACCAAATGCAACTGAATCATTGAATTTTTCTGCTAAATCATTTGCCTCCTCAAACATTGCATTGAATTTTTTATTTAACTCTGTTGGATCACTAATTCCTGCAAGTGCATTTGCTATTTGCTTATTTTGATTTAGAACTTCATCACTAAACACAGATCTGTCTGACATCATTTTATTAACTGCATCAACAGCATCTTCTTCTTTTAATTGTTCAAGTTGAGCATTGTTTTTTAAATTAATTTCTTTAATTCTTGCTGCAAATTCTTCTTCTGAAATTTTCTCAAATTGAAATGTGTCTTTTTCAGCATTATAAGTTGTTGCAAGATCTTTAAAATCTTTTGTTTGTGAGTTTGTGTCATAAATTGTATCATATTGTTCTTTGTATTCTGGTGTGCTTAAAATTAAATAGGCAAGCTGAATTGCTTCAAACTTATCAGGTGGAGCATCAGGGTTTTTGTCAGGATGAAATTTAAGGGCAAGTTTTCTATAAGATTTCTTTGCTGATTCAGGACTAAATTCATCTTTAGTAAGATTAAGTACTTCGTAAAGGTTAACGGTTTTTAAAAGTTCAAAATCAGAGGGATCCATATGTTATATATTATAGTATATTTGTCAAATTTTTAAATATATTATTATATTAATTATGGACAAAAAGATAACAGCAGCATTTGTTTTAAGTTGTATAGGTGATATAATTGGTTTTGGAAATGGATCTAATGAATTTAATCAGGGAAATAGATTTTCACAAGAAAATTATGGGGATAAATTTGATGTTATAGGTGCAGAATATTCGAATGAACTTGTTTTTAATTTTATTTCTGAAGGCGGATTTTTTACACATCCTAAACCTGAATGGACTGTTTCAGATGATACTATTATGTCATTTGCTAATGCTAAAGGATTAATTGCATGGGCTAACTCTAAATCATCTACAGGAATTGATAGTCTTATACAAAAAATAAAACAAGAATATATTGATTTAATTAAAGATAGACTTGAATTAGAAAAGTTTGAACGAGTTTATAAAGGAGGTGTTACAACAATTAATTATTTAAAAAAACTAAAAGCAGGTGATAATTATAAAACATTTGGATATGATGATAAAGCTGGTGGATCAGGTGGTTCAATGAGATCAGCAGTTATAGGTGTTGTGTTTTCTAAACCATCACAACTTTTAGAGTTAATTGAGGTTTGTGTTGAAACTACAGCTTTAACTCATCCAAATACTATAGCTATATTAGGGTCTGTGGTAGTAGCGTTATTTGCATCATATGCACTTCAGGGTAAACCTCCAATTCGTTGGTGTGTGGATGCGATGGAAGTGTTAGAGTCAAATACAATAGATAATTATATAAAGACAACACGTGAATCATGGGAACCATATTATTTGAGGGATAAAAAGATATTTGTTAATAAATGGAAAGATTATATGGAAGATAGATTTGATGAATTTGATTTTACATATATAAAGTCAAGTGCAATGAAGTATCCATCAAAACGAACTTTATATTATAATAAATTTTCAGCAAGAAAAAAAGATATTTACCCAGGAGCAGGGGGGGATGATTCTGTAATTATTGCATATGATTGTTTAATAGATTCTGATGGATCTTGGGATAAAATTGTGTTTAGTTCAATGTTACATGTTGGGGACTCGGATACTACAGGCACAATATGCGGATTTTTATATGGTTTAGTTTATGGTCTAGATACAGTATATCCACAAATGTTAATAAACCATATAGATCAGAAAGAGGAGTCATATAAACTTGCACTTCAGATAATAAATATTGTTTAGTTTTGGTTAGGAAAAATTCCTCTAGAATTTTCTATTTAATTTTCTATTAAATTTTTTATTTAATAAAATAATTAAATTTTTTTTCTAGGATCATAATATATATAATAATGGCTGAATCAATTGAATACTCAAGTATTGTTAAATTTATTAATGAAGACATTATCCAAGGAAAAATTGCTGCTCAAGCTGGTGGTAGTGAAGCTGTTGAATCTGGTGGTAAAAAAGATGTTAAAACAGAATTTAAAAATGAAGTAGAAGACAAAGCAAAATTAAGTGGTGTATGGAAGATGGGATTACCATCAGCAGTAAGTACAGTTACAAATTATTTGTCTGAAAATATTCCTGGTGCAAGCAGATATCCCTATGCAATTGGTATATTAGCTTTTGGTTTAACTGTTGCTGCAGCTTATTACTTATCTACTGAAGATTCTGATGATGTTAAAAATGATAATTTTCTATATATATTAGCAGCAACAATTGTTGCATTTGTATTAGCTGGCCCTGGAACTGATGTTATTGATTATGTTAAAACTAAAATATTTGGTGCACCTGAAACTGGACCTGAAAGAAAAGAAAGTGCAGATATAGCTTATTATAGAAAAAGAGCCGAACTAGTAGATTTAAGAGCCCAACTAGCAGATTTTATAAAAATTCCTTATCCTTCTGAAAATGATAGGAAAAAAATAGCAGAATTACAGGCTGAAACCGAAAAATTACAGGCTGAAACCGAAAAATTACAAGCTGAAATTCAAGCAAAAAAATTAGCTACTAAAAAACAAGAATCAGCTCTTAAATTACAGTCACTTTTTAGAGGCTCAAGGGAAAGAAGAAAGTATGAATCCAACTTAACCGAAGTTAACAGACAAATACAATTATTAGAAAGTAAAAAAACTAGAACTAGTGATGAAAATAAACAATTGTTGGATCTAAATGAACAAAAAAAAGAAATTGAAGCAGTTGTTGCAGGAATAAGAAAAGAAATTGAAAAAATACAAACAGAAATTAATAAAGTCCCATACTCAACACTTACTGCTGATTCTGAAGCTAAAGAAAAAAGAGATGCACAAATGGAAGAACTAAAAAAATTACAAAAAGCGCTTAATGACTTAATTGGAGAAATGGCAGGTGGTGATTTACTTGGTGATATTACCAGTTTTGTTAAAAACAATATTTCAACAATTCTTGCTACTCTTGGTGGTGCTGCTGTAATTGCTGGATTTTCTATGGTTGATTCTAGCTTATCCTTTTCTGAAAATGTTAACAGAATATTAGGTAGAGGATCATCCAAGAATGTTTCCTTTTACTTTAACGCTTCCAATGGTAAAATTGAAGCATCTGGTTCTACTAACAAAACTGTTACCTTAAACAAACACTTTGGTATTGTCATGAAAATTTCTGGCAACACCATTACTTACACAGTAAATGGAACTCCTTTAGATTCTATTTCTTATATTGAAGGCAAACCTGTTCAGACTGCTCTTGTTGTGGCTTATATGATTAAAGACAGACATTCTCATATGCCTTCTGCTGTTTCAGCTAAATCTGATTCTGATTATAAATATACCATTGAAGACGATGGATCAGTCAGACTTTTTGATAAAGAAGGCAAAGAAATTGCCAGTGTCAACATGGCTATCAGACAACAACTTGAAGGTAAAGAAGCTGAAGCTAAAGCCACTAGAGCTGCAGTTTGCAAAGCTCTTTTCAATGTTGGTGAATCTGATAAAACTTGCTCAGCCCACTTTTATAACATCCTTGGTAAAGCTGGTCTTGGTATGTTAGAAAATATGGGTCAAGCTTCTGCTGGTAAACAAAATATTGAAGATGCTCTTGTTAATGCTAAACCTCACATCCAATACGAAATCCTTAAGAACTTAGACTGGAAGATGAAGGTTTCTAATGGTAACAAAGAAATGGTAACTGTAGAACAATGGTTAGAAAGACTTGGTCAAGATGCAAGAACTGAAATGAAAGAACTTGTTGCTGGATATAAAAAATACCTTGAAGGAAAAGGAAGTCATGTCAAGGTTATCTTAAACAGAATGGTTGCAAACCTTAACAACAACTCAAGACTCCTTGATGAAAAATACAAGGAAGCTGTTGCCACTCCTCAACCTTCTATGAGAAGAAAGAGAACTCGTCTTTCTGCTTCTCAAGTAGCCAACTTAAGATCTCAAGTTCTATCTGATAATGTTTCATTAAATGCTCCTTTCCCCGTTCCTGGTCGTCCTGGTGTTTTCTTAACCAACTACACAAGTCCTTTTGCAATGAATGGTGGTGCTGATGATACTTACAGATCTAAATTTGAACAAATGAAACATTCTCTTGCTGCTTTTAACCAAAAACTTTCATCTGATACTGAAAGAAAGATCAACTCCAAGATTGATGAATTAAATCAACTTGATGCTCGTTTAACTGATATTCATAGAAAGATAAATGAATATACCAGAGTTTTAAGAACTGAAAAGTACCCAAGCAACATCCAAAGAACTGTTACTTTATCTGATATTGAAAATTTAATTAACCAATACAAATCAGGAACTCAAGAACAAACTAAACAAATAGTTACTTTAAGTACTGCTTTTGGAAAGATTAAGATGTTACTTGAAAAGGCCGATGCCAGTGCTAAGCCTTCCACCAAGAACTACTTATTTGATCTTTAAATGAGTTGATTGGTTTTTACTTTAATTTTAAATTTAATTTTTTAATTTAATTTTTATCTAAGATTAAATTAATAGAAAATGAATATTGATGTATATCAAATGGATAAATATATTAAAGAAATTGTTATTAATGAAAAAATACGTAACAATTCAAAAATCCTCAAATGGATACTAAAAGGAGGTGCAAAACCAAAAATAACTCTTGAATCATTAAAAGCAGTTGATGCATTAAATGAATCAAATAAAATGTTTTTAAATATTATTGGTGAATATTTTAGTTCAGAGTTAGTTACAAGAATAAATGCATTACTACCTTTAGTAAGTATATATTTTTCTAGAAAACAATCAGGTGGAGGAATAAGTATTCAAGATTTAATATTACCAGTTAGTTCATTAATAATTGGGTATAGTTTTAAGGAAAAATTAGGTGAAGAAAATTTTAATATATTTGCTGTTGTTTGTGTTTGTTATTGTATATATTTAATATTAAAAAAAGGTATAACAGGAAAAAATATAGAAGATATTTTGACCAACTTGTTTACAGGAAATATGGAAGGTGGTGCTAGTTCAGCTAAGTCAGGAGATCAATTTGGTCTATCAACAATGGTAGTATCAGGTACAAAATGGTTTGGTTCAAATATTAAATCACTAATTTCAAAAGCAATGCAAGTTATGAATGATTTTATTTCTTTCCCTTTAAAAGGTTTAGAAATGTTTAATGATTTTCTAATTAAATTTATTACTGGTTCAAAATCTTCAATAAATGCAAAACAAATTTCATCTTTTAAATTTAATAATTCAACCGGACATATTCAATTTACTGGTCCATCTGATTATAAAATAGAAACGAAGTTATCTAAAAAAATTTATATGTATTTTAATGGAGATAAAACAACATATAAAGTAAATAATGAAGAAATGAATACAATTTCTCAAATCGGAGGAAAACCTTTTGCAACTGCTCTTGTATTATCATATGTAGAACATATGGAATCATTAGGTTTAGGAAAAACTTTAATTAGCTCATCAAATGATTTGAGTCCATCAAATAAATATAAATTTGAATTAGCACCAGATTCAACAGTAAAAATATATGAAAAAGACACAAATAAGTTAATAGAATCAATGAGTACATCAATTCAACAATGGAAATCAGGAGATGATGTTACAGCAGTAAAAACAGCAGAAAATGTTTGTAAAGAAATGTTTGGAATTAATCCAGACCCAAAAAAGCCAAATAAAAAATGCTCAAAATATTTTTATTCAATTTTAGGTAGATCAGCTTTAGGAATGATAAAATTATTAGGTGAAGAAATAAAAACAAAGTCTAATGTAGTTCAACTTCTTAAACAAGCTAATCCAGGAATTAAATATGAAATTCTCAAAAATTTAGAATGGAAAACAGATTCAAAAAGAAATTTAATAGATTTGGAACAATGGATTAAACTACAAAGCGGAAGTAGACCAGAAATATTAGAATATTTGGAGACAGATGATGGTAAAGTAATAAAAGAAATATTAAAAAGCTATGTGACTGATGTGACAGAATGGATAAAGTTATTAGAAGTGCCAAAATCACTAGATTTAATAGATAAAAATGTGAAGCCAAGTCCAAAACGTTTAACGTCAAGTCAAATAGCGAGGTTAAGATCAAGACAAATAATAGATACAAGTAAATTGATAGTTTCAGATATAGAAGATAAAAATAGGTATACATTAAAGCCAATGTTTGGTGGAAGTAATATGAATAGTAATAATTTGTGTATTGAAGAATTTGAGACAAAATTGTCAAATATAAAATCAAAGTTAGTAGGTGGGAACAAAATGTTATCTTTAAATACAGAGGGAAAAATAAGATCATTGATTAGCCAAGTGAATGAATTAGAAGGTAATGGACCATTAAATTTATATAGTAAAAAGCTTGCACATTTAACAAATGTTTTAGGAAAGTTAGAAAGTTTAGTTTAAAAAGATTATATGAAAAATATTTTTTCTTATTATATTTTATATTTTAATGGAAAATATAGAATACAATTCAATTGTTAAATATATTAATCAAGATATTATTGGTCAAGCAATATATTCAAATAGTACCATAACTAATAATTTTTTTGGAGGTGCTAAACCAGAATATGTAAAAGAAGCAAAAGATGCAAAAGATAAAAACAAATATATTCTAAAGAAAGTGGGTCGAGCTTTTGGTTTAAGTGAAGAAACGATGGCAGGCTTAAATATTGATAAAAAAAGTGAAAATATTAGTTTTGTTTTAACAGGATTAAGTTTTCTAGCAGGAGTTTTAAATATGCAGGGAGAATATAATATTCAAAATATAGTTTCATGTGTTGGGTTAATTGTATTAGGATTAATAATTAATAATGAAACAATTTCTAAAGATTATTCTTTTAAATCAATTATTTCAAATTTAGGAAATTACACCAAGTCAATTACTTATTTTCAACAAACACTTTCATCTTTTAATAATATGATAGAAATTATTGATATTAAAGGACTAAAGACAATTGTGGGATTAAAAGGAGGGGCAAATATAATTCGTGCTGTTACAGAACCTTTAGTTCAATTTGCAACATTTATCTTTTGGTTTATAAATGAAATGATGTCAAGACCAATAATTGCATCAATGATTAATTCTGCTAAAAAGTTTATTAATTCAAATGGTACAACTGAGCTTGTTGAAGAAGCTGGATTTATTGATGAATTAACAGCAGCATTTTATGTAGCACTAGAAAAAACTAGAACTGGAAAAAATCCTGATAATGAAATATTAGGTAGTTTTAAATTTAATGAAAAGAAAGGAGAAATAGAATATTTAGGAAAAACAGAATTTAAAAAAATTACAACATTAATATCTTCAAGTCCAAAAAAGATTCAAATGGAAACATTACCAAATAGAAAAATAACCTATTTAATTAATTCAGTTGAAATTTCTGGTAAAAGTATGATTGAAGGCAAACCTGTTGATTTAGCTTTAGTAATTGCATATATACAAGCAAAAGGAAAAGCAGTTGTACCTCGAGTAATTAATTCAAATTATAGTTTTTCATTAGAATCAGATGGATCAGTAAAATTATTTGAGAATGGAAATGAAATATCAACAGTAACAAGAGCAGAAAAGGAAGTGAATCCAACTTATATACAAGAAGTATGTCAAAGTTTATTTGGAGTAAAAACAGGTTTAGGAGATAAAACATGTTCATCATATTTCTATTCAGCAGTTGGTAAAAGTGTTGAAGGAATATTAAAGACATTTGGAGGTGTATCACATGATATCCATAGTCAAATACTATCAGCAAATTTTGGTGTATTATATGATTTATTAAAAAGATTAGGATGGAATACAAGAATTAATTTAAGAAGAGAATATGAATTAATAACAGTAGAAGAATGGGAAAGTACAGAAGGAAAAAGATTTATTGAATATTTAAAGACAAATCCTCAAGTAAGAAATCTTTTAGTAAGAATTGTAGAAAGACTAAATTCAAATCCTGAATTTTTAAATTTAAGATACAACTATGAATATTCACAAAAACAACCAAAGAAAGGTCATCATATGTCAAAAACAATAACTTTATCAAAATTAGTAACATTAGGTGAAACTCTTGCACTAAGTGGATTAAAAACTAATATTGGACATATTGGAGGTGGTAATAAAAAACAAACACATCCTTTAGAATTAAAATATTCAGAAATGATAGGAATGTTAAAATCATATAATCAAAAATTAAATTCAAAAACAGATGAAATAATAAGACAAAAAATAAAGAAAATTATTGAGTTAGAGACGGAAATAGAGAAAATAAATACAAATATACTAAGTTATGTGAGAATGTTAAAAAGTAATAAAGAGTTGATAGTAAATGGAAAAATATTGTCATTAGAAGAGATAGAGTCAATGTTATCAAGTCAAGAGGAAATGACAAAAACTCATAATAAGAGAATATTAAATTTATCAACAGCTTTTGGAAAAATACAACTATTAATAGAAACAGTTCCATTAATAGAAAAAAAACAATCAAATCCAATATATCATTTAATTTAAATGTTAAAATCGAGTTCTAACAAGTCCATTAGAAAATTCTAAAATATTCATAACAATGGCATATGTTCTAAAATATACAGGTCTAGAGTAAGATACATTTTTATCAATAACAATATTAATTTCAATATCTTCTATTTGTGTAAAATTACAATAACCAGAGGGTTGAAATTCTTCAGGTTTAATAGAAAAAGAATAAATACAAACACCTAAAGGTGCACTAGAAGTATGATATAAATATGGTTGAATAAGTTGAAAATAGCTAGTGGATTGTTTAGAAAAACGTTCTTGTCCATTCATAAGTAGTAATACTGAATTAATAATTTGTTTATTTTGAATTATACTATTAGTATAATTAAATTTGTCTTTATAATATCCAGAACTTAAATAACCATAACAACATCTAAAAATAATTTCTTTACATGGTAGTGAATAATTAATTTTAATTTTATTATTTGTATGATATAAAACTTTGTCATTGTCAAATGTAAGTGTATCAATTAAATATGTATGAGACTGTCTTGCAAAACGAAGTCTTTCTTCATTATCTAAAAATACATAATCAACAAGTAGATAAGATTGACCTAAAGCTAAATTAATAATTTGTGAAAAATATTTAATTTTATTAAAATATAAACTTTCAGATGGTGTTGATGGTGTAACATAATAAGAAGTGTTTGAATTTAAATATATCGGATTAATTGTATTCATTGGTTCTGGTGTAATTTTAATATAATACATTCTTTTTAAAATAGGATCCCATGTTATAAATTTAAAATAACTAATAATATTATTAACAGTTTGAGTTAATATGTCCCCTTTTTTAAAAAGACAAATGTCATCAGTAACAGTAATATAGTGTGAAGGTCCGATTATTAAACAGTCATCAAGTGTATTAAATTCAATATTAATTTTAATATCAGAATTATAAGAAGAAATTAAAGGAAGTGCTAAATTAGGATATCTATTAAACCAAAATATAAGTGGAATATAGAGTTGATAACCTTGTTTTGAAGATGTAAAATCAGTAAGTTCTGAAACATTGCCAATCATAATATTTAAACCATGTCTTTTTGATAAACCAATATTAATTTCGTGATAAATATTAAACCAATCAGAGTAATGTCGATCAATTGTAATACCACCAATTTCAAGTTCAATTTGTTTAATAAGTTGGAATCCAATTTTTTCAACCCATGCACAACAAGAAATATTTGAATTTCCAATACCTGTACCATTAGGTACATCTGTAAATTTACCAATAGGGGGTAAATTAACTACTAAATACATTTTTGAAATAAGATCACCAATTTTAGCAATAGTACATGTAACTCTTGAACCAAAGTCAGCTTTAGTATTGAATTGTTGTGGTATAGATTCAGTTACAAAATTAGTGTGTCGTTTATAGATAGTTTTAAAAAAAGTAACAGTTGGATTATATATAAAATACATATCTTGAATACCATACGATGCTAATTGTAATATTCCTGAGCCCATTATAAGTAGCTTATTAATATATCTATATATATTAATAAATTCTAATTTTACATTTTTTTCTTAAAACTATTTTACTATTTTAATTGGTTCTTCAGATTTTGTTTCTGTTTGATTTCTACTAATTACACACGTTATTTTACATTCAAAGTCAGGATTATAATTTGTTTGTTGAGCTGAATTCATTTTTATATTTTATTATTTAAATTAATTCATTTATTTTATCTAAAATTTTGTTATTATCAAGAATTTGAGAGTGTTCTCCTTTAATTTTATATATATTTGCATTTAAAATATTAGGAGTAAGAATAATACCGTCACCATCAACATAGTTATATTTAATAACTTTATATTTATTGTTTTTGTGTTCTAAATAAAGTTTAGAAGGAGTTTTAAAACCATTTGAAAGTATTATTTTAATTTTATCTTTATGATTAATTTTATTAGCTATTTTTAAAAAGTTAGAACAATAATTTTCATATATATAAACTGTATCATTAGATAGAATATTTTTGTAGTCAAAAATATCAATTCCGTTGATATTTAATATATTTTTTTGATTTGGCAAACAACATATTAAACTGCCAAAATTTTTAAGAAATAAAGTATTAACTTTTGTAAATAATAAATTAATATCATTACATAGTAATAGTTCAAGTGCTAAAACAGAACCAGAAAATGGTGGGTTAATATATAGAATTTTATCAATATATTTATTAATCCATTTTGAGGATTTAGTATTAATAAAATTGTTGAATAAAAGTGAACCAAAACTATGACATATAATAACAGCTTTAGTATTGGAGTTTTGTGAAAAAATATTTTCAATATAATTTTGAATTGAACAATTAATTTTTTTAATATAATTAGGATTTGGTACAAGTCTAAAATCATATGGTAATGCGTAAACTTGGTGTTTTTTATTTTGAAAATAATTAATAAGATTAAGTCCAAATTTATTTTTAATAAAAATACTTGGTATGTTTCTGAGTATTTTTATTTCATCAATGTAATTTTTGTTTTGAGTAATTTCTAAAGTAGAACTTGGATATTTTGGTTCAAGTTTGTTATTAACTTCTAATTGTGCTAAATCAAAATTAAAATTAAATATATTAGGAGACCATATTTGTTTATTATTTTTATAAATACAAGAACCACCTAAACCAGGTACAAAAATTATTGGTTTAAGAGAATATATAGTGTTAAAAGTTAATATAATGAAAAATACTGTACTATACATTTTAATTAGAACAGTATTTAAAAATATAAATGGATTAAAAAGTTTACCAAGCCAAACAACCAATTCCTGATGCAATTCTTAAAACATTCATTGTCTTGAAAATAAAATATATTTCACCATCTGCATTATGACCATCATTAAATTCAAGATTATAATTAAATCTAATATTAGTTGCGTATTTAAAATTTAAGGCACCAGAATGAGTAATTTCTTTAGGATATCTTGAAAAATTATAAACATTAAGACCGAAACTTAAAGTATCAGCATAGTGTGCCGAAGGTATAAGTAAATTTGTAAAATTACCATCAAGAGTAAAACGTTTATGACCATTATATTCTAACTCTGAACTAACAAATGGATTTGTTATTTCAAATGGAATTCTATTTCTAATATAATTTCTTAAAGACTCAAGCTCTTCAGAAGTTAAAATAGAAATATTTGTACTTAACGAGTCAATTGGTTCTTCTAATAAATTATTTATATATGTAGCTCTGCCAGAAGTTAAACTATTAATATATTCAGTGACATCATCGTCAGCATTATAAACATTAGTTAAAAGACTGTCTGGATGATAAAGTTTATAATTTATTCCAGTATAATTCCAATAAGATTTTTTAATTAAAAGATTAGAGTCTAGGTAAAACCAGAATATTTCAGAAGCTGGTAAATTAAGATCAAGTTTTAGACTACCAGAATTTTCAGAAATAAAATGTTTATAACTTTTTTTAATAGAAATAAGATATTCATGACGCATTTGTGAAAATTTAGTTCTTTCATCACTATCTAAATAAACATAAGAACCATATAGTTTAACTTTAATTTTACCTTTTTGTACGAGTTTGGTTTGTATAGGCTTTATAATAAGAGAATCAAGATTTTTTAACTTTAAATTAATTGAAAGTTCGGAGTAAAGTAGAGAAATAATTGGAAGCGCTTTTTCAGGATTTTTAAAAAAGAATGGTAATGGTACATAAATAGTTTTATTAAGAGTTTTATTAAGTGGTTGAGTTAAGTCTGAAGTGTAACCAATCATTTTTTCAAGACCAATATCTTTTGAAGTAGTTGAATTTAAATAATTATATATATGTAAAATTTGACTATCAAGTTCTTCAATAGTATTATCATCAATTTTAAATGTTATTTTATCAATTAAAAAATGTCCTAAATAATTAATCCAAGAACAAGTCGGTAAAGTAGATCTATTAATTATTTTAAAAAGATTTTCTACTGCAGCAATAACTTTTTTATGTATTTGTATTACACGTATAAAATATGTGAAAGCTGTTTCATAATTTCTAAAAACATTAATAATAAATCCAACTTTTTTGTCAAAAATACATTCAGGAATTTCAAATAAGGAGTTATATTCATTATCTTGCAAAACTATTTGGGAAATATATTCATATATTTTATCTCGATATTCAACACATGTAAATTTGTTTTCAATAAATTTTGAATCAGTTGTATCATTTAAAATATCAAATGCTAAATCTATTCCACTATAAAATTTTTCCCAATAATATAATACACATCTTGTATTTAATATATCTGTTCCTATTAAATCAATAAAGTTTGCAATACCAATTTGTAATTCATAAGTTGAACTTGATGAATAGACAAAATTATTTTGAAGTGGGTGAAGTTTTAATAAATAAGTTCCAGAAACGTTACACATATAAATAATATCAAAAATTGTTTTAGTATAATCTGTTTTATTATAAAAAATAACAAATTGATTAAATATATCAATTGGAACATTAAGAACATTTTCAATTTTGATATAAACAGCAGAAATATCTTCAATTAAATCAATTTCTGTCCATGCATCTCTAAGATTTTGATTAGTTAAACAGTTTAATGAAAAATCAACTAAAGTATTATATGGAGTTATTTGAATTTTTTGGTCAACATAGTATTTTGCATTATCATTATCATTAAAAATTCCATAGTTTAATTTACTAATAGCTTTAGACATAACATTAACAGATAAATCATATCTATAAGTATACATTAAATTAAATGAAGAGTCGAGTTCAAAACCAAATTCCATATTATCAAGTCTATTAATTTTACCCTCATAAATAAATAATGTTGGATGAAATGTTTGAGAGTTAAGAACATTAATTATTACTTGTTTAGTGTCTTCATTAAATTTAAAGTAGTGATCATTATTAGAAATATCCCAACTCATTTCATCAAGTGGCTGAGTATTGGTAGTAATTAAATATTTTGATCCAGAAATGTCTTCAAGTTGAAATATAAAATTTTTCTCATCATATGTAACTGTATAATTTGATAAGTCTAAATTAAAAATAGCTTCGCGTTCATCAAAAGTAATAACATTACAATTATAAATAAAATAAGAATTTGAAGACATATTATTATCATTTGTTTCAAGTGTAACATTAGAACCATTAATATTAAAATAAGTATATGGTTTATATAAACTTTCATCAAGAATACCATTTGAAATATCTAAAATAATTTTTTGAATAATTGCTCCTTTAATACTAGATGAAGTGGTTTTAATTGATTCTAAATAATCTGGAATAGTTGAGTCTGTGTTTGTTAAATTTTGTAAATTTTGAGCTTGTACTAACATATATTTGTGATTAAGTATTTTCTCGTGTTCAAAATTTTCAGATAAAGTTGTTGGTTGTACAATATATCCGTTTGAATCAATATGATATGTTGAATATCCTTCTGGAATAAAATTAAATTTTTTATTTTCATAATTTCCTGAAATAAAATCTTCAACAGTGTGTATAGTTTGGTCAGTAGTATTTAGTACTACTATTTTATTAATATTTTCTTCAGAATTATTATAACTTACAAGCCAGTCTGTATAGTCAGCTATATTTGAAATAGTAGATGAAGTAATAGTTTCATTATCAACAAGGTCATTAAAAGATGTGCATATAATAATTTCATTACTAAAATATTTTGAAGGAAATATAGAATTTTTAACACAATTATTTAGTAGTTGTATTCCAAGATTAATATTTAAATCTTCATCAAGAACACCTAAATTATTTCTAATAGTAGTATTAATTGAATTGATTGTTTTTGAATTATTAGTATTTGAAAAAACACTAGAAAATATAGGTGATAAATCAGTTTCAAGAGGAGTTTGCGTTTTAGACAGAGTTTTCCTAATATAAAGAGGAGATGTACTAATTAATGTACCACTTATATCTTCAACTTTAAAGTTAAGGTCTTCTTCATCAGTATCAGAAATAATAGAGTAAAATTGTATTGTTTTATTTGTTTTATCATAAAAAACATTATATTTTGCGAAACAATTAATACCATTAATAATATATGAACCATCAGATTCTGGAGAAACAGGAACATAATTTGAGTATAATTTTTGTCTTTTATATTCATCAATTTTATATTTATACTCAATTGAATTAATTACATAAATATCACTACCACCAGAACCAATAATAGTTTCTGAACCTGATAAATCATAGATTAAATTATTTTTAATTGTGTATAGTTTGTTATTTGAAGAGTCATATATTTTATTATTTATTATATATAAAAAATTAGATGAATAATTATAAATTGACTCTACTTGATTTATATTATCAAAACTATAATCATATCCAATAGCAATATTATTAGATAAATCAAAAAACTGATTATTAACAATTGTAAATTTAATTTGATTATTTGAATCAACAAAACAAACATCAGTATATTTATATTCATAATTATTTGATGTATTTTTAATATAATTAGTAGTAGATGTATTGTTTTCTAGATCTTGTAAAAACATATGGTATGTTGTATTTTGATAGACAAAAGAAAAAGTGTCATAAAAGTAAAGTAAAAATGGATATATTAGTTTGTAATCAGAATAGAAAACATAATTTTTACCAAAAAAGTTATTAAATGTTTCAATAACATTGTCAACATTTTCATATAAAAAGTCTAATAAGTTAATATTAAGTCTAAAAGTATTATTAGTTGCGTCAAGTAGTGATTTTTTATTATTAAAATAATTTGTAATAAAATTAGATACAGACTGATTAGAATCAAAAAAACTAACAGAGTTAACAATAGAATATTTATAATAATTTTCATTTAAAATAGGAGGAACAGAATAAAGTTGTATATATTGGTCATCTAATTCACTATAATTAATATTTTTTTGAAAATATTCCATTGATTTTTCATAATCATTTATTGAAAAATTTAAAAATTGTTTTAGTTCTGAATAATAACTATTTGAAAAACTTCCATAATTTAGAAACTCTTCTAGTATTAATTTGTATTGATCGATATATGAAGTTTTAACATCATTATAAAATGATATAATATCAGCATATTTATATGTAAGAAAGTAGTTATTTGTATAATATGATGGAAGTGAAAATATTAACTCTCCAAGTGTTAAATTATTAAAAATAACATTATTATATATTGTTGGAGTTTCAATTGAAGTATATAAATTAATTTGATTATTATCAAGTGTAATTGTTTCGTTTTCAAGTAAATTAATAATAAATATAATTACAGAATTAAACATTGTATTAATATCAATAATTGTATTATACTCTCCAACTGTTAAATTAAAGATAGAGCCTAAATATGTTGAACCATTAAAAATATTTGCACTTGTGTCAAAATAATCTTTGATAGATATAAAATCACTAAGTTGACAATTAAATAATGTTTCAGATTTATAGTTAACAACATAGCTTTTAGTATCAGAAATAATAGCATTAAGATAGTTTAAATACCAATAAAACTGTTTAATAAAAGTAAGATTATTTAAATCAACATCTAAATCTATTCTTGATGTACTTAAACTATTTATAAAATTAAAATTATTTGATGTTGCAAAAAAATTAAAATAGTCTTTTTTATCTGTCAGAAAACTAACTAAATTTGTTCTGATTTGTGAAGAAAAGAATTCATCAATGGATGATACAATTGAATTATTAATAATTACATGATCTATAATTGATGCAAAATTAATACTTGTTGTTAAATAACTATATGTTGTTGATAAATTAGCAATATTATCTAAGCCATAACTAGCATTTTTTGTATTTTTACCATTGATTTGCATAATATTCCATAGGTTTTCAAACATTTTTTTATCATTATAAATTGAAAAATAATTGTTTTTTGTATCTGATTTTAATAAATTTTTTCCAGTTGCATCTTTAATATTCATATATAAATTGTATGCATAATGATATGTAATATTTGCAACATCAACAACAGTTTTAATACCAGTTGTGACAGAATTATAGTATTCAGGTAAATAATGTTTAGATGTAGTTAAATCACTTGGCAAAACAATACCTGAATCTATACTATCATAAATTATATTAATTTTATTTTTAGTTACTCCACTTTCTGTTTTATATGTTAATACCTCGTAATCAGAAAAATCAGCATCAGAAGATAGTTTGCTAGGAGGTGTGATATATATACTAGTCATTGTTGTAGTATCAGAACTGTAATTAAGTAAATACATGAGTAAATAAAATTGTTTTGCAACTACAAAATTAGATGGAAATAAATAATATGGTAAATTATTATCAGTTGGATTTGAAGTAGTTATAACTATAGACACATTATCAATATAATAATATCCAGATATATCTTTTGGTAATCCAATACCCATATTTGTAGAAATGTCAACAATTGGATCAGTTCCAGTTGGTTTAAAAAAAATTTTACATTTACCATCTGTTAAACTTCCATCATTAAGTGTATAAGGTACGATTGAACTGTTTTTTAATGAACTGTTTTTTAAACTACTAGAACCTATTCTAATAAAATATAACATTTTTGACAAATTTGATAATATATAAACTAATTTAGTATCTTGTGTATATGTGTTATTATCTTCATTTTTAAGGTTATAAATATTTCTGACAACTTTAGTAAAATATGTATCAATAATATCTAAAAAATTATCAATATATGAACTAATAATATCTTGTAATCCATTATAAAAATTATTAGTTCCGTTAATATTACCAGTTGTAAAAATAGTTTTTAAAAAATTTGTTTTAGTAGTAGGTGAAATTGTGAGATTTAAATTTTTAGTAGTAGATGATATTTGAAATGGATTATATTGTTGGAAGAAGACAAATAAATTAAGGAAGGAATTAAGAATATTTGTAATATAAACAATATTTTCATTAATTGTTAAATTAATATTATTAACAGCAACAGAATTTTTTAGATTTGTATCAATATTAATATTTTCAAGTTCAGATTTATTAAAAATAAAGTTCTCGTAAGAATCTAAATTAATAGTGGAGTTTTTCACGAAATTAATTGGACGTAAACGATTTTCAAAATAAAAACTTTCTTGCGAGGAACTTTCAGAATTAATTGTATATAAAACTTGATAAGGAGATGTATAAGTACTTGTAACAAATGTATTTGAACTATTAAGATTATCAATAAATTCTAAGGAGTTTTCAGTTGAATATATAAAAAAACTATCAATACCATCAATATTAGCAATATTGTCTACAATATCAACACCCTGGGATTCAAGAAAAATTCCAGAAGAATAAATATATGATCCAGAAGAAATATCATTAATAGTAAATAATTTATCATTAATTAAAGTATATTGATTTTGTTGTGATTGACTATTATATATTAGCACATCATTATACATAAAAATATAATCATCTTCAGTAACTGATTGTGAAAGTTCTATTTTATCAAATAATCCTGTGTCTGAATTATATTTTAATACACATGTTGGAAGTAAAAGACTTTCCGGCTCATACATTTCTGAACTATATGCAGATGTAAAATCAGTGTAATAAATTTTATAATAGTCTTCATAATTAGGATAAGACAAGTTAGTTAAATTAATACCTTGATCAGCTGGTTTAATATCTGGATATATAAAATAGACAATATTTGGGTCAATTTCAACTTTACTTGTGTCAAAAGTTAATGAATAACTATTTGAAGATATATCAAAATTAGTAATAGGTGTTATTTTAAATTTTTTATTTAAATCAAAACCTGATGCAATATAATGTTTATTATTCCCGGACATTCCAGTTTCAAATTGTGTGTATAAATTATTAAATGTAGTCATTACATTTGTAAAGTTACTTCCAGAATAAACATAGTCATTAATAAATCCAATATATTTTAATTTAAACTGATCTGAATCAACTGCTGAATATATATATAATATATTCATATTTGTATAATAATAACTTATTATATAATCAATTTCATTTGTTATTTCTAATATTTTATTTTTAGATGTGAATTCAGATTGGAAAACGTCTTTACTTTTTGTGATAGTATATAAAAATTCGTTTTCATAATTTTTAGTAATATATAAAAATAGTTCATTTCTAAATAAAGAAAAATAATTATCGTCAAGAATTATATTATCATCTGTAAGATCTAATAAATTAAGTTGTGTAGTCAAATAATTAACATTAAAGGTTGAATAATATATATTTCTTGATGTTGTTTGGTCTGTTGAACTACAAGTTACAAGTAGTGATTTATATTTTTCATAATCAGTTGCATTTAAATCTATCTCAAAAAGGTTATCATATTCAGTATTATAAACAGTAGTAACATCTTGTTTTAAAATAGTTGGTACTGCAATGTGGTCATTACAAAAATTAAATACATTATCATTTTCATGTGTATGTTCACAAAGATATCCATTAGGAAAACCTATTGGTAATTTGCTGGGTTTATAATTATGTATAATTGCATTTAATTTAGATAAAATTAAATTAACATTATTATCATTAATTTTAGAACTAGAATTATATTCATTAATATATTCATCAATAGTTTTTTCATATTCAACTTGTACTTCTGGTAAAGTTATTTTTAAATAAGGTGAAAAAAATAAATCTCCATAATTTCTTAATTTAAAATTTGTTGAAGAACCAAAATTAATTTCACTTTCAGATAATATTTCATGATCTTGTATTGCAAAAAGTGAATGTTTATGATATACTTTTTTAAAAAATGTTATCTGTGGATCTCCTATTAAAACTTTATCTGCATATCCATATGACATTAATTGTATAAGACCGCCTGCCATTTTTTACTATAAAATAACAAAGATAACTTTATATATAAAATTAAATTCAAAATATTTATTATTTAAATTTAATTTTTATAAACCAAATTGTGTCTTTCCTTGACCATTTTCTATTTTTAACATATTATGTGACCTTGCAATAATTTTAACAACAAATGAATCATTGTTAAGGTTTAATTTATTGTATGTTACAGTATTAAGATCGAAATATAGATTTTTACTATCAATTACAGAAAAATTAAGTGTACCACTTGGTTGAAATAGTTCAGGATTTAAAGCAAAAGAGTATGTGTAAATATATGGATTAATATTAGTATGTGATATAAATGATTGTACAAGTGAAAAATATTCTGCATCTCTTTTTGATACTATATCATTTCCATAAATTTGAATAGTTTGGTCTGTTAAATATTTGTTTTCTTCTTTTTTTTTAATTTTTATAATAAAACTGTCTGAATAAATAAATTCAGTTGAATCAATTACAAAATAAGATAAACCACCATCAAGTATTTCATATTCTGATGTGTAATATTTTGAATTAATAATTTCTAAAGTTCCTCCAATATAATCTTCATAGTCAGAAACTTTTTTTCCATTACTTAATGTTACAACAATACATCCAATATTTGGATCTTGTTGTTTAACATCATTAATTTTTCCATAATAATATTCATCTGTAGAATAATCAAATTTACATTTAAAATCTTCAATATGTGAATTTTTTTGTACTGTCCATATTAACTCTCGAACTGGATTTACAAAATCTAAAGGTAATAATGAACTTTGAGAAGTTATATCATTAAATTCTATTATTTTATGTTGTTCAATTAATGATTCAATAGTAAAACTACCAAATTTATTTCTTTCTGTGTCTCCCAAATGAATATATTCTACCAATAATGAAACATTTGATATTTTTATTATATCATTCAAATTTATATTTGTTGAATAGTCAGTTGTTTCATTCGGTTCAAAATAACAACAATTAGTAAGTTCATTAAACCTAACTTTAACAATTAAATCACTAAACTTCAATCCAACACATGGAATAGCCTGTGATTTATATTTACAAAACCAAAATGGTATTGGAACAATTAATGTATAATTTGGTTTTAATTCAGTATCATAATTTGTCATTACTTCTATATTGCCAATAAGTTCATTTAATATATTAACTTTTTCTAATGGTGTTGATAATTCATACCATGTATTTAAAATATCACCAGTAACACGATCAATTTCTTGTCCATTTATTTCAAATGATAATGTATCAATTAAAGCAAAAGCTAGTTTTTTAACCCATGCAAAATAATAGTAAGGAGATGAATTAATTTGTTTGACTTTTATAAATAAATCTCTGCTAGTAATTAAATATTTTAAATAATATTTTTGATTATCTAAATAATTCATTAAATACAGTTTTACTGCATTTTTATATTCTAAGTTTAAAGAATTATTATAAACAGAGTCTGAATAATCAGTAAATCCTGTTTTAACATAATCAAGTAAATCAAAATCATAAGTTAACTGTAAATTATCAATATAAAATTCTGTATTTGTAAATTTACTAAGATTATTTGAATATGAAGTGTATATATCGTTTTGTGATGTTAAAATTGTATCAATAAATTTATTTATTGTATTATAATTTGATGTTGAATTATTTACAAGTTCATAAATTTGTCTCCAATAAACCATTGCAGAAGCTGAAAAAACTTTAAAATCTAATATTGAATTATTATAACTATTAATATGAGCTGTTGCTGTATAAGATTCATTATTATAATCAATAACTAAATTTGTATTTGTGTCTACAGTGTCTTGAATTAAGTCACTATCAAGATTATTAGATATTTGAACACTTGGTATTTCAATTTTTAAGAAAATATTAGATACCAAATCACCATTTTTACTAAGTTGACAAAATCCTTCTTCACCAAAATTAGGTATAAGACTAAATGATTCTTCTATTAAATCTATTGCAAATGGTGTATGTCTTAGATATACTATTTTAAAAAATGTAATTTGTGGATCTATTGTTAAAAAAGCATCTTTTAAATCGGTTGATACTATCTGTAAAAGACTTCCTGTCATTACATTATAATAATATAAGTATTTTTAAGTATTAAATTAAATTAATTTCTCTCCAAATATTAATTATGGATATTGGAAAAAAACTTATCAAATATATTATTTTACTAGCAGTTCTTTTTATGTCTATCACTTGGATTACTAAATCTAAAGTTGAGATTTATGATAGAATTGCTATTAGTTTAATTGGAGTTTCTACTTTTGCTGCTTTAGATCAATATGCACCTTCTTATGTTATTGAACAAAAAAATAATTAAATTTATAAAGATGGGATGAATTCCCATCTATTATATTCACATATCTTCTTCCATTCATCATCATGTTCTTGTAGCTTATCTCTAGATTTAAGATAAGGGAAGTATTGGAGAAATGTGTCTTCTTCAAGCAGTTCAAAAATTTTATGAAATACAAAATTATTATTTAAGAAGTTCTTTCTAGTACTCTTTTTACCAGCAATCCAGGCTTCTTGTACTTCTTTAAACATTGATCTTACTTTTTCTTCAAGTTCTCTCGACATTGTTGGAGGAGGTATACCATTTAGCTTATTTATAATATAAGGAATATGTTCATAGTATGAATTAAGATTTAAATTTTTTAAAATATTTCTCATAATCTTATTATCGAGTTTAGACAGATCAGTTATTTTCATAACATTAAGCTCATTAATAATTCGTTCAAAAATCTCAGGTTGAATATCAGTTGATTCTTTGCCTTGACATTGATTTAGCAATTCAGAAAAATGATTCATACGTTTATATCCATTTGGTTTTGCTTCAATATTTTGGTCTTTAAAATTTGGTTTATCTGAATCCATTTGTATAGGTTCAGAATCTCCACAACCAGTACATGTTAAAAATCCATCTTGTAAATGTAATGTTTTTTCTATTTTACATTTATCGCAGATTCTTATTTGTGTTTGTGATTTTTTCTTAAGTTCAGACCCAGCTGTTATTTTCATGTATTTATTAAACAAATTATATTTATCATCTTCATTTGATTTTTTCGTTTCTTTAATTTTAACAAAAAAGTCTTGCAGATCAGTAGGAACATTAGTTTTTTTTGTTTCTTTAATTGAACTATCATAATATTTAAAAAGAATATCAGCAGTGTCTAATAAATAAGTTAGTTCTTCTTCATTTTCTTCAAGTTTTTGTATTTCTTGTTCTAGATCATTTGATTGATCAATTAAACTATTTTTTAATTTATTAATTAAGAAAAAATCATCTAGCATTTTAACGCGTTCTTTTAAATCTTTAATTGTTTGTGAAATATTTTCTGCCTGAGAAATAATATCTTGAACTTCTTCATCTTCAACTTTTTCTTTATTAATAGAACTAGGTTTACCAATTATATCTTCAATTTGGTTTTTCTTGTTTTTTCTTCCAGATTTTTTATTAGATTCAAGTTCTTTTAACTTTAAGGTTAACTCGGCTTTATAATTTTCTGGATCATTTAATTTTTCTAAAATTTGTTTTGTTTCATTTAATTTTTCAGTAAGTTTAGGAAGTGATTTTTTCTTTTTTGCGAAATCTTTCATAATTTCGTTATGTTTAGCGTCTAAAGTGCCGTGTACAATAGCCGATTCTTTCAAAACATTTTGACAAAAAGTTGAGTATTTAATATTTTTTTCTTTAAAATTAGACATTAGGTATATCAATAAACAAATGTATTTTATAAACTTTAAATAAATTTACTGTAAAAAAATATTATAAGATTAATTTTTTAAAAAAATATTTGGCGTTTTAATTATGAAAAAAAATTTTCTCCAATATATTATATATATAAAATGGCTGGAGGTTTAATGCAATTAGTCGCTTATGGTGCTCAAGATGTTTACCTAACTGGAAACCCTCAAATTACTTTCTGGAAGGTCGTATATAGAAGACATACTAACTTCGCTGTCGAATCCATCGAACAAGTTTTCAACGGAACTGGTGATTTCGGCAAGAAGGTTGTATGCCAAATCCAAAGAAACGGTGATCTTATCACTAAGATGTTCTTAAGGGTTGTTTTACCTGCTCTTGGTGCTGGTTATGCCTGGACCCCTAAAGTTGGTCACGCTATGATCAAGACTGCCGAACTTAACATCGGTGGTACTCCTATTGATAAACACTACGGTGATTGGATGAACGTCTGGTATGAACTTGCCAGAAAATTCGCCCACGATAGAGGTTATGATATTATGATTGGTAACACCAAGGAACTTACCTGCTCTACTATTGGTACTGCTCAAGCTACCCTTTACATTCCCCTTTACTTCTTCTGCTGCAGAAACGATGGTCTTGCCCTTCCTTTAATTGCTACTCAATACCACGATACCAGAGTTGAAATTGAATTCCAACCTGTTTCTCAACTTGTTTGTGGTACTGCTGCTGCTACTGCCCCTAGTGCTTCTATGGTTTCATGCTCTCTCTTTGTTGACTATGTTTACCTTGATTCTGAAGAAAGAAAGAAATTCGCCCAAGCTTCCCACGAATACCTTATTGAACAAGTTCAATTCACTGGTGCTGAATCTGTTACTTCCAAGAACGCTAAGTTCAGACTTAGTTACAACCACCCTTGCAAGGCTTTATACTGGAACATCCAACAAAATAAATACCTTAACACCAACGGTACCTATAAATTCCTTGCCTGGAATCCTAAAGATTGGGAAGCTATGAGAATCCAAGCTACCAAGAGAGCTGCTATTGCCTGGGGTGGATTCAACAGTGCCACTGGAAGATATGATGCATCATGTAACACCACTTCCAACACTTGGCAAGCTGCTCTATATGCTGCTGCTGTAGCTGGTCCTGATGTTTCTGGAAATTCTGGTGATGTTGATAACACCGTTGTTCTTGGAACTCCTCTCCCTGACTGGTTCATTTCTTCTACTGTCTCTGAAATTGAATCTGGTCTTGGTTATTCTAGATCTCAAACTGGAGATGCTTCTGCAAACTTAGATATTGTTGTAAGACAATGGGATAACTATGGTGTCTTCCTTAACAGAAATGTTAACCCTGTTGACCAAGTTCTTCTCCAACTTAACGGTCAAGATAGATTCTCCAAGAGAGACGGTAACTACTTCAACTATGTCATGCCTTGGCAATGCCACTCTAACACCCCTTGTGATGGTGTAAACATGTTCTCTTTCGCTCTCAACCCTGAAGAACACCAACCTTCCGGAACTTGCAACATGTCTAGAATTGACAATGCTACTCTCAACATTGATTTCATTACAACTGTTTCTTATGCAACTGCTTCTGCTATTGCCAGTTGGACCGTCAGTGTTGCAACTGATGCTAAGTGCAACATTTATGCCACCAATTACAACGTACTCAGAATTATGTCAGGAATGGCCGGCTTAGCCTACAGTAACTAAAAATAGTGGTCAAACTAATTTGCCATGCATTTTTATTTTACTGTTTTTGAATAAAAATTGAATCTTAAAGTTATTTAAAGGATATTTTATACATATGTATATATATAAAATGTCAGAAGAAAAAGCACGAATCCCAACTCACATCAATGTGAAGAAAACAAAAGCAGTAATTGAGACCATTCAGGCCCCAGTACGTAAAGTTATAAGTAAAAAAGTAGTAACACAAACAGTTGTACCAGGAAAATTTAAAACTATTGTTCCTGCATCAACAACCAAAGAAATAAATCATCAAGTTGTACAATATAAATCAAGCAAATATATTGTTTGTTATTGTCCATTTAAAGATCAAGATATTTTATTTGTAACAGATTATCAAAGTGTGGAATTTTATAAAGATTTAATTAATAAATCATGGCATTATATGTCAGACGGTGGTTATATTTCTAATTCAGCATATGGGGAAGATGATTCTCGTAAACAATTATATTTACATAATTATGCGATGGGCAAGTTAACTTTTAATGGTAAAGGTCAACATCATACTATTGATCATATTAGTAGAAATGGACGTGATAACCGTAAAATCAATTTGCGCGAACTAACACAATCTCATCAAAATATTAATCAATCTAAAAGAGAAAGAGTAACTGAATTGCCTGATGGTTGTGGAATAGATCCAAATGATATTCCTAAAAATATTTATTATAAAGCTCCATCAGGAGCCCATGGTGATCTATTTTATATTGAAATAAAAACTCCTGAAATTGTTCAAATACTTTGCCCTGCTAAACCTGGAGATGATGATTTAGTTGCTCCAAGATTTAGATGGTTTGGTACTAAATCTAAAACATTAGATTTAAGAGTAAAATTACAACATGCAATTAATAAGTTACAAGAACTTAAAGCAGCCCATCCAGAAATCTCAGAATTTATTGGCGAAATAGATAATACTACAGAACGTAATGAGCTAATCAAATCATTTAATGATATTATTGACTTGACTACTTATCCCCAAAATGTTAAAGATGTAAATAAAGTTGAACTACTTGTACCCCATAATCCTATACCAATTGATCAAGTACAGGAACAACTTGCTCAAGAGATTTCTGAGAAAACAATTCGTGGTCTAAAATCACATTTACCAGAAGGTTGTGGAGTAACACCTCAGATGATACCTAAATATTGTTATTATAAGCCTGCGTCAGATGCTCGTGGTGATAAATTTATTATAGAAAGACATCCTGGTTTGGTCGCAGAGGGTAAACGTCAATGGGCAACTACTGAATCAAAGAAATTCACAACTAAACAAAAATTTGATTTATTATTAGAAAAATTAGAAGAATTAAATTAAATTAATATATTTATTTTAATTTAGAACAAGTTTTGAAAGAAAGACACAGCAATAGTGATACCAGCAATACCATAAGTAAATAGATATACAATTCTACTAGTTAAAATATATTGTTTGTTAGATAATATTAATTTAACCATATAGAAAGAATATATTATATAAAGAAAACCAATAAAGTATCTTAACATTTTTCTTAAATCCTTAATGTCTGTTTTAGTATTTTCTGAAATTTTACCAATTATCTTTTCATATATCCCGACATATTTAAGAATAACAATTGATATTAGAAAAAAATTAATTATAATTAAAAAAACATCATCAGTACTTAATGTTCTAAAATTAGATAATTCACTAAATGTAATTTTAGATAATACTCCAAGATTAACTTTAGATGGACTAATTTGATGTTTTGCTAACTGAGTATTAACATGTTCAAGAGAGATATTTTGATGTAAATGTAAATTTGCTAATTTTCTATATAAATCAATATCTGTTAGAAATGGATTGAATATTTTCTCAGTAAAAACTTGAATACATTTTCTCATTTTTATAATATTTAGTTAGAAAATTATATTAAATATAATTATACTCAAATGGGAAAAATATGTTTAAATATGATTGTTAGAAATGAATCTAGTATAATTAAAAGATGTCTTAGTAATTTAATTGACATTATTGACTGGATTGTTATTACTGATACTGGATCAACTGATTCTACAATTCAAATTATAAATGATTTTATTGCAGAACATAAACCGAGAATATCTGGTAAAGTATATCAAGACAAGTGGGTGAATTTTGCTGTTAATAGAACTAATTCAGTATCTAATGCTAAAAAATATCTTAAATCTATTCGAGCTGATTTAACAAATACTTATCTACTTTTTATTGATGCAGATATGATTGTTGAATTAGATAATTTTAATAAATCTGATCTAAAATTAGATTATTATTTAGTTAAACAATATAATCCATATATGTCTTATTATAATACAAGATTAGTAAGAGCATCATTAAGATTAGAGTATAAATCAGTAACTCATGAATATTTAGATATAAATCCACCAAATGCAACATCTGGTAAAATTGAAACAATAAAAATTAATGATATAGGTGATGGAGGATGTAAAACATTAGAAGGTGCATGTTCAACAGATAAATTTGATAGAGATATTAAGTTGTTAACTCAAGGTATAGCTGATGAACCAGAAAATTCAAGATACTATTTTTATTTAGCACAAAGTTATAAAGATATAGGTGATAAAACAAATGCAATTAAATATTATAAATTAAGAGCAGATATGGGTGGATGGTTTGAAGAAGTATTTTATTCATATTTAATGTTAGGACAAATAACTTTTCCTGATTCAGAATGTGTTGATTATTTTACTAAATCATTTGAAGTATCTGGAAAGGCAAGATCAGAACCAATCTATTGGCTTGCTAAGTATTGGATTGAAAAAAAATATTATATTAAGGCCTATAACTATATAAGTCAAGGTCTTAAAATTCCATATCCATCAGATCAGTACTTATTTATAAATGATTCTATATATAACATAAATTTTTTTGAACTACTTGGAAAAATAGCTTTTTATAGTGGAAAAATGATTTTAGGTCTATATGCATGTGATTATATTAAATTTATATCAGATAGACCTAATGAAGAATTTAAACAAATTCAAACTTATTATTTAAATAAATTAAATCCTCAAGGAGAAACTGAAATATTAAATCCTGGTTCTTTGCCTGAAAATTTTAATCCATCAAACTGTAATTTTAAATTAGTTAAACCAGGTATATGTGAGGGTATACTTAGAACTGTTAATTATACAATGGATATAGAAGGTAATTATACATATGACCAATATATTGAAACAAAAAATTTTTGGTGTGTTGTTGATATTAAAAAAAATTCTATTATTAGTAAAAAACCTATTGAATTAACTGACTCTACATATTTATATGTTAATCAACCTCATAACTCTGAAATTAAAGGTATAGAAGATGGTAGATTTATAATATATAAAAATAAATTATATGCATCTTTTGTTAGTTTAGAATATGGATTAAATCAAATACATTCAATAGTTTTAGCACATATTAATTCAAATTTTAAGATAACACATTTAGTACCTTTAAGATATTTAAATAATTTGGTTCAAAAAAATTGGTTACCAGTAATTTATAAAGATAAACTTTGTTTTATTTATTCTTATGATCCTTTTATACTATTACATGTAGATATTTATAGTGGATATTGTAAAGAGCTTATTAAAGCAACATACAATGTAAATTTAAAAACATTTAGAGGATCTGCTGGACCAGTTACAATCCCTCTTAAAAATAAAGTTGATCAAAGAAGTTTAACACAACTTGTTTTAATTCATGAGGTAGGTTTTGACAGAGAAAAAGGAAATTCAAGAACATATTATCACAGATTTTTAGAATTTGACGAAAATTTTCATTTGTTAAGAATGTCAGAACCATTTTATTTTGATACATTAGGAATTGAATTTTCCCTCACACTTATTTATCTTGAATCAACAAATCAAATACTTATTTATCATACTATTAGAGATAATAAAATTAATAAAGTATTAATTGATTATAATTCAATTCGTTGGCTTCCATGTGATCTTAAAGAAGCCATTATATCTAATTTATAAAGGTAAGTCTATCCCTATTGGGTAATTTTTTTTTTAGCTTGTTAACACTCACTAAAAAAAATTGTTTTTAATATTTATTGATTAATATTTAAAATAATTAATATTAAACAGTAAAAATGAAACTAAATATTAAACTATTAAATGATTTTGCTAAAGAAAAATATATTGAAGCAAATGATTCAAGATTTAATCGTGGAGATTCAGGATATGATCTTTTTGCATGTGAAGAAATTGTTATTCAACCTTGGTCAACAGGGAAAGTATCTTTAGGTTTAGCAGCTCAACCAACTGATACTAGTTCTGGATATTATTTATATCCAAGATCATCAATTTCAAAAACACCCCTTGGTCTAGCTAACTCGATTGGTATTATTGACAATGGATATAGAGGAGAAATATGTGCAGTTGTTAGAAATTATTCTGATCAAGAATTTGTAATAAATCAAGGAGATAGATATTTTCAATTATGTGCACCGGATTTAAAACCAATTCATATACATATTGTTAATGTATTAACTGAATCTTTAAGAGGTGAAGGTGGATTTGGTTCAACTGGTTTATAAATTTATTTAATATGGTTTTGATCTATCACATTTCCAATAGTCATCACCATAATCAGCAAAAAGTTCTTCGCCAGCTTTAATATTGCGTATTGCCCAAAGAGTAATTTTTCTGTCGGAAGGTTTTCTAATTTGTCCAGTAACAGGATCTTCTACTTCTATTCTAAATTCACAATTATTTTTAAATTTAGATCCATGAGCATCATTAATCATAGCAATATATGCACGAGGAAAAGTTCTAGCATCAACATACCATTTTTTATTTAATGAAAAAGAATAATCACCAACACAACTACCATCATCTTTTTTAAGTACTCCATCATAATACCCAATTAGAGACTCTTTTTTAATTGGTTGATAAGTAAAAATACCATTTCCTGCATTAGGAATATTTGATGGTTCAACATTTAAAATTAGTTTAGTATTATTCCAATATATAGGACCAATATTAAAATTAGTTAAATCTAATTTTGAATGAAAATTTGATCTAGAAACAAAATCAACCATTTTATTTAATATATATACAATTGTTTATAATGCTAATAAATCAATTTTTCAATTTTATTTAATAAAAATGAGTTTAAAATTACTTAAAAAATACACTTGTATATTTTAATATAAAATGGCTGAAAATCAAAATAATGTACCTAAAGGTATGTCTATCCCGGAGGGATTGCAACAAAGCGCATGCGGTATTCCTTGTTCTCAAGAAGATTATTTAGATGAAGATCCTATAATTCCTAATCAACTCTATGCATGTGTTTCAGTGTTTACTCCTAATTCTATTAAAACACCAGAAGGTGAGGTTATTGATACTGAACATAGAGTAAGAGCATTTAAAATTAGAGGTGTATATCCATCATATGAAAAGGCACAAAAAAGATGTGAAGAGATAAAGAAATTTGATAAATACCATCATATTTTTGTAGCAGATGTTGGTAAATGGTTACCTTGGGATGACAGTGCTGAAAATGCTGAAGAAGCAGTATATGCTGAACCTAAACTCAATGAAATGATGAAAGCTTATAAAGATTCTCAATCTAAGGCAGCTGAGTATAACGAAGAGAGAAAGATTAAGGCTCATGCTGAAGCAATGAAGAAGAAGAAGGAAGCAAAGAAAGCTAAAGAAGAAGAAGAAGAAGCTGAAGCAGCAGATCCTGATGGATTAAAGAATGATGTTGAAACTAAAAATATTATTGAAGCAAATATTAATGCAAATACTTTAACTCAAACAGAGCTAAATGAGGATCAAGCTAAATTAAAAGAGTTATCAGAAAAAGTTACTCAAGAACAAGCCCAATTAAATAAAGAACAAGAAGTAGTTGCAAATAAAGAAGAAACAATTAATAAGATTGATGATGAACTAGTAAAGGCAAAGAAACTATATGAGGATTTAATGAAAAAGTATTCAATTGAAAAGTCATCACATTAAATTTTTTTCTAAGACTAAAATAATGTTAACATTTAAAAACTTTATTTTAGTGTTATTTATAATAGGAATAGTAATAGTGACAAGTCAAGTTACAAAAATGACATATGAATGTCCAAAAAAAGAAATTGAATATAAATATGTTCCAAGATCTTTAGATATGGATTTAAAAGACTCTGCTGATGTTGATAAAATATTTAGAACTATGTTTCAATCTGCTGAACCATGGATTGGATCATCTAGAGCAGATTCAAATAAATTTAGAAAAATAGAAGCAAATAAATTAATGCAAAATCAACAAGAAAGTTTTATGTCTTGGTATTAATAAATAATTGATTTTTTAATTCTTAGCAACACAATAAATATTATTATTAATGAAACATAATGATATTTATTATGTAAATATATATGAAAGATATTCTGATTTAAAAAGATCAGAAAAACAAGTTTTTGATAATAATAATCTTTGGAAAATATTTGAATTTTATTCATGCATTAAATTATCAGAAGAGTTTAAAAAACCTTTCTATTTATATGATGATATTGATCCAAATTTTAAAGAACAAAATAATATGTCACAAAATGATAGTGGAATTGATTGTTGTGATTTAATTAACACCATTGTTCAATGTAAACTAAGAAAAAATAGTTTAACTTGGAGAGATTGTGCAACTTTTATTGGAAGTCAAGTTATTTTTTCTTATGAATTAAACAAAAAAATAATTAGATGGGATAATTTAATTATTACAAGAAATAGTGATTGTAAATTATCTAAAAATTTAATGGACAGAAAAGATTTATTTTTAGATAAATCATATACTAAAAAGAATTTAATTGCTTTTTGTGAGAACCTATTTGCAAGCCCGCCAAAAATTCCAGTTATAAACAATAATTGGATTCTTAGAGATTACCAAATTGATGCAATTAATCTAATCACACAATCAAATAATACTATTATTAATTTGCCAACGGGGACAGGAAAAAATTCCATTATTATTTATTCAATGCAAGACAATCAAAAATATTTAATCTTAGTTCCTCGAATAATATTAATGGAACAACTAAAAGATGAAATTATTAAACATAAACCTCATATGAAAAGTAAAATACAATTAATAGGCGATAGTTCCAATACATTTAATCCTAATAAATTAATTACTATTTGTGTTTTTAATTCTGTTCATCTTATTGAAAAATACTGTATGAGTTTTAATAAAATATTTGTTGATGAAGCACATCATATTAACAAACCTTTAATATATTCTGAATCTGAAGAGTATGATGATGATGAAGAATTAAATGAAAATACATTAGAATACCAAATTAAAAAATACAGTAAATATACAAAAGAGATGTTATTTGATGAATTAAATAACTTAGATTCAAATAATGAACTATTAGATGATAATAACTTAGAAGATTTAAATGATGAACTTGTTGATGTTAAAAAATATACAAACATAATAAAAGATTTGTCAAAGTATAATAATAATGTATATTTATCAGCAACTATTGATCAAACTGAAAACTTTGAGTACTTTTCTAGAGATATTAGAACTATGATAGATATGGGTTATTTGTCTGACTATCAAATTCATATACCAATATTTTCAGATGATCCAACAAATAATAATATATGTGAGCACTTGTTAGCAAGTTACAGAAGTATAATTATTTATTGCAATTCACAAAAAGAAGGAATTGAAATTAACAAATTAATGAACGAGTTACAAGCAAATAGTTGTGAATATATAGATTGTAATACACCAAGAAAAACTCGAAATATTATAATTGAAAAATATAAAAATGGAATTGTTCCTTTTATTGTTAATGTAAGAATATTAGTTGAAGGATTTGATGCACCAATTACTAAAGGTGTTTGTTTTTTACATTTACCAACAAGTAAAACAACATTAATTCAAATTATAGGTCGGGCTTTACGTTTACATTCAAGCAAAACTATTGCAAATATAATTTTGCCATTTTCAAAAATGGATGATGGTAAAAGTATTAATTCATTTCTTAGAACAATTGCTAAAAATGACAGTAGAATTAAACAATCATTTTTAAATAAAAAAGTTGGTGGGTATATTTGCATTGAAAATGTAGTTGCTGATAAAGATGATAATGAAGAACAAGATGATGAGAAACAAGATGATGATGATGTTAATGATATTGAATTTAAGTTTAATATGATATATAATAGCCTTGGTGTTTTACAAAATTTTGAAGAAATATGGATGATTAAATTAGAAGAAGTTAAACAATATATAAATAAGAATAATAAAAGACCATCTGTATGTAATACAATTACAAAAAAATTAGGAATTTGGATTAGTACTCAAATTGCAAATTATAAAAATAAACTAAAATTAATGAAACATGAAAATATATATAACACGTGGACTAATTTTATTAATGATCCCAAATATAAAAAATATTTTATGTCAACTGACAATTTATGGTTTGGAAAACTTGATGAAGTTATTGATTTTATAAATATTAATAATGCAAGACCATCTATGGGAGGTTTGCAGGGTGATAATAATATTAAAAATAAACAAATGGCAAATTGGATTAGTCATCAATTAGACAATTATAAAAATAAAAAAGAATTAATGAAAACTGAAGAAATATATAATGCATGGACTGAATTTGTTAATGATTTAAAATATAAAAAGTATTTCCAAACAAATGAAGATTTATGGAATGAAACACTTGAACAAGTTATTAATTATATTGATGAAAATAATAGAAGACCAACTGAAAGTGATGTAAATATTACAGCAAAAGAATTAACATCATGGATTTACACACAAATAACAAATTATAAAAATAAGAAAAAAATAATGAATAATGAGATTATATATAATAAATGGAGTGAATTTGTAAATAATTCCAAATATAAAAAATATTTTCTATCAAATGAAGATGAATGGTGTGGAAGACTTAATGAAGTAATAAATTATATTGATGAAAATAATTGTAAACTATCACAAAAAGATGATAATAAAGAAGTTGCAAATTTAGCGCAATGGCTTAATCATCAAAAACGTAATTATAAAAATAAGTTATATATAATGAAAAATGAAAATATATATAACAAATGGACTGGATTTATTAATAATTCTGATTATAAAAAATATATTTAGGTCATTTTTACTTTAACAACCTGACGTCTTTTAGAACCAATCATTGAACCAATATCAACTAATGGAGTTTTTTTATCGTGATCTGGATCAAAATTAACATCATGAAATTTAAGTGATCTCGGTATTCCAACTTTAAAACTTGGTGTTTCTCTTGATCTAAACCAAAATACTTTTTTATGAATATCTGCTGATCTAATTCTATTATCTAAAACCATACAACCATAATTGTCAGTAACTTGAGAAAAAACTTGATCAAATAAATCGAATTTTGGAAAAATTCCTGCATAATGTTCGTGAATTTTACGCCTTGAAGAATATGTGTCTTCGCCAAGAAGGAAAACAAAATCAAATTGGCCACGAAGCTCTGGACCTAAGCCGATGCAATATTGCATTGCTAAAATATATGTAAGTTGAAAGTGTCTACCTTCATTAAATATAGAAAGAATATAAGGATCTTTTAACCACAAATGTTTAGATGACATACAATCATCCATGACTAAATAAGCTCTTGGATCAACTGGTTTTTTGCCCTCTTTTTCTCTTTCTTTGTTTTTGTCAATTATTAACTTTTGTCTATGAAGAACTTTTGGAATTATTTCCTCTTTGTATTCATGATGGATATAGGATGCAGGTACAATATCATCATAAAATTTTGTCATCTTGTCAGTAGGTGCAATTACAGTCCCACATGGGATATGTGTTTTTGATAAATAATATAGAATCTCTCGAATAACCCATGATTTACCAGACCCAGATTTAGCAATCATGGCAATTCTAGGATTAACAAATTCACCCTTATCATTAACAAGTAATTTTTTTAAATCAAATTTTTCAAGTTGTAAAGTTTGTCCGCCAATATTATAGTCTCCTAACGCACTCATAAGATTATATAAAACTAGATTAGATATTTTTTTCTAGGCTTTTTTATTTTATGTGGTTGAAAAATAAAATACTTTGTCATAAATATCAGTTGATTCAGTACATTTAAATACCATACAACCATAATCATTAGTTAATTGAGAAAAAACCTGATTGAATAAATCGAACCTTGACCTTGGGAAAAATCCTCCATATTTATCATATATTTTTCTTTTAACTAATTCTGTTTCTTCTTCTAATAAAAAAACATAGTCAAAGCGGGTTCTTTGTTCAGGTGAAATATTAATTGCATCTTTTTCTTTAATTGCAAAAATAAGTGTAAGATGATAATGTGTACTATTATATAATAAATTTAAAATTGACTTGTTATTTTCATTTATATTATCATCTATAACTATATATGCTCTTGTGTCAGATATTTGTTCCCTATGCAAAATATTTGAAACAACTTCTTCATTATATATATTATGTATAAATTGTGGGCTTATAATATCATTATAAGAATTTGTAGGTGTAATTACAATCCCACATGGAATTGATTGATTAGATAAAATTGATTCAACAACTTGTTTTTTTTTTGATTCATTAGATCCAATTATTAAAATTTTTGGATTTATTCTTAATGAGTCCAATTTAAATTCTTTAATTCGATCTAAATTAAAAGCTGATTTATTAATAGTATCTCGGTTAATCCATGACATACCGCTTTCACGTTTTGCAATTGAAATAATTTCAGGAGTTAGTTGTACTGAAGATAAATCAAATTTATTAAGTTGTAAAAGTTGATTAGACATATAATATATAAAACAATATCTTTATTTATTTAAACTAAACGCTTAGTTTTATAACTCCAATCTCAATATTATTTTCACACACACTAATTAGTTTTCTGTGGGACAATTCATAAATATCCCATGATGCAATTTTCTCAATTGGATAACCTGTGGATTTTTGAATAATATTAAGTTGAAATTGTCCTAGTTCTAGGGATGAACTATATAATAGTCTAATTGGTTCCCATGGATGAAGTCCTGCATCTTTTCTTAGCTGTTGAATTTCTCGAGCAATACACTTAGCAATAAATACTTGTGCTGTTTGTTCATCTTGAGTCAGATCCAAACTAATAGAAAGTTGTAGATCATCATTTGTTCCAGATACTAAACCTGGTTCAGATGGAATTGATACATCAACTAACACATCATTCAAAGTAATTTTAACTCCATTAATTAAAACTAAACCTGTACTAACAAGTTCAGCTGCTTGAGTTTGAGTTATCATTTTAAGTAATGGCATAACTATTTTAGTGTTAGAACCTAATTCTTTAAAGTTTGGTTTAATGGAGTAAATTTTTTCAGTTGGAGTGTACTGACTAATAATCAATTCCATAATATTAGTTTCAGCTGAAATAAAACTTTGCATTGATTCTGATGAAACCATTCGGAACATTTCAGGAAGCACTTTAATTATAGCCTTTTTAATAGGTCTTTTTCTAGGCAAGTTTCCTCTTAATCCTCTAATCATATCAATTAATTCTAACAAATACGCACTTTGTGTAACATAAGTTGAATTAATCCAAGTAATTTGATTTACTAAACCAATTGTATTAAACTGTTTACAATGAATTGATGTGATTGATCCTAATTTTAAATTATAGTGCTCAGTTAAAAATGGTAGAATTGGTGCTAAATGTAAAATACTTAGTTCTAACACATATTTAAAAACAGACAAACTTGCTAAAGATGATTTTAAATGTTCTCTGTTTAATCTTAAATAACCATTATTTAACTTATCAATATATTCAAGAAGTAAATTATTAATTGGTTGAAGTGTATAAGATGAATAAAATTCTTGAAGTTTGGAAACAAATTTAGAAGCTAAATCTAAAACCCAATGATCAAGAGGATTAGATGATTCAATTAATTTGTCAGTTGTTTGTGAACTAAGTTTAAATTTTGTTTCATATTCAAAGTAAAAAGCAAATGAATTAGTTAGTGGGAGAATAATATTTTGCATTACTCCTCTTACCTCTTCTTCTTTAAATTTAATACTTTCTGCCTTTGATGCTACTGAAGTTATAAGATAAAATCTAAGTGCATCAGAACCATATTTATTAACAACTTCTAATGGATCTGGATAGTTCTTAAGTCTTTTAGCCATTTTTTTACCATCTGATGCATTAACAATTCCATTAACAATAACATTTTTAAAAGGTGCTTGACCAGTCAAACAAGTTGAAATAACAAGTAGGGTATAAAACCATCCTCTTGTCTGGTCAAGTCCTTCAGCAATAAAATCTGCACAAGGATTTGGTATATCTGGATTTAAGACAAATGGAATAGAACCTGACTCAAACCAACAATCTAGTACTGCTTCAATTCTTTTATATTGAATTCCGTCTTTAATAATTACAATATGATCAATATGTTCTCTATGTAAGTCAGTAATAGTTCCAGGTTCAAGTCCTGCTAGCTGTTCTAACTCTTCAACTGAATTTATAACAATTACTTTATTACATTCAGATTTCCAAATAGGAATAGGAGTTCCCCAATATCTATTTCTAGATAAACACCAATCTCTTGCATCAGCTAACCAATTATGAAATCGGTTGTCACGAATATTCTGAGGTACCCAATTGGTTTTTTCAGATGCTTTAATAAGTTTATCTTTAATATCAGAAACTTTAAGAAACCAAGAACTAACTGCTTTATAAATTAGTGGTGTATCTGATCTCCAACAAAAAGGATAAGAATGTGTAAATTGAAATGTATCAAACAATAGGTTTGAATCTTTTAACATCAAACAAATAGGTTTAATTGATTCTTTAATAGACAGTCCTTTAATTTCTTGAGGAACAACATTATTAAGGAAAAAACCTGACTCATCAATTGGAATACAAATATCTTGAGGTTTATAACCATTTGACTTACAGACTCTATAATCATCTTCACCAAAACCAGGAGCTAAATGTACAATACCTGTGCCTGATTCTTCATTAACATAATTATCTCCAAATACTGAATGTGATTTAGTTGGATCAAATAAATCTAAATATTCAAGTCCAACAAGTTCTGAACCTTTTAATTTTCTTATAATATTATATTGTTTGGATTTAAAAACAGAATCAACTAACTTTTCACTAAGAAAATAAAATTCTTGATTGTGTTCAACTTGTAAATACTCTAAACTTGGATTAACACAAAGAGCTTGATTAGCAGGTAAAGTCCATGGAGTTGTTGTCCAAACTAAAAAATTTATATTACTTGTTTTTGATCTAAATTTAACTACAACTGTCTGATCATTTACTGTCTGATAATTAGAACTTGCTTCAAAATTAGATAATGGTGTAGTACATGCATTTGAGTAAGGCATAACTTTAAAGTCTTCATATATTAAACCTTGAGAATAAATTGATCCAAATACAGACCAAACCTTTTCCATATATACTCGATCCATAGTTTTAATATTTGAATCCCAATCAATCCATCTACCCAATCGCCCAATAATATCTTTCCATTGGTCAGAGTATCTTAAAACGATAGATTTGCATGCAGAATTGTATGCAGGCACTCCTAACGAAAGAATATCTTGTTTAGTTTTAATTCCATGGGCTTTTTCAATTTCATATTCAATTGGAAGACCATGAGAATCCCAAGTAGCAATTCTTTGTACAGAGTTGCCATTTTGGCAAGCCCATCTACAAACAGTGTCTTTAATTAATCCTGCAAGTACATGTCCATAATGGGGTAAACCTGTGGCAAAAGGGGGACCTTCAAAAAAGATGAACTTAGATTTAGAGTTTTGATTAGATTTAACAAAAGAGTTATCATCATTCCAAAACTTTAAAACTTCTTCTTCAGCTTTAACAATAGATACCATATTTTAGATTTGGTTAATAAATATTTTTTATTTGGAATAAATTTGAATTTCAATTTTTATCTATAAATATATTATACCTATGAGTCAATATATTAATTTACAGGGAGGATCAAATCCATCAACTCAACCTACACTTAATCCATCAAATACATCAACTCCAGCTAGACCTAATCCATCATCTCCACCTAGATCTAATCCAACGGTTCCACCAAGATCAAGTCAAAATCAGATAGTAAATGATTTAAATCTAAGTTCTGTAATAGCAAGTTATAGTAGTGAAAGAAATAATACAGTATCTAATGATATTGAATTAGATAGTCGACCACAAAATAATATTAACAACATTAATAATTTTAATTATCCACGAAATACTCCACCAAGAGAAAGTTCATACTCTCCACCAAGACAACGTGTTGCACCACAACCACAACCACCATTATTACAACCTTCTAATTTAGAATTACCTCCACCATTAAATTATCAACTTCCACGAAATAATCAACCCCAACTAAATACTCCACCAATGCCTTTTCCTGATTTAGATTCTCTACCAGAAAATTCACCAATACTAGAACGCACGCATCGATATACACCACAACGCACGCATCGATATACACCCCCTCCATTAAATAATCAATCCCCACAAAATAATCAAATTGAAACACCAGATTTTCTTTCACCAAACACACCAATAGTAGTATCGGATAATTTAGGTTCTGGATATCAAACACCACCAAGAGATTCTGTGCAAAGACAATTAGATTTTGGAGAATCACCTATTCATCAAGGATTTCAAACTCAACCAAGAGACTCTGTGCAAAGTCAAACAATATTTTCAACAGTAGACGATTATCTTAATTCAGATTCAGTACATCCAACAAGTGATGTAAATATTGTTGAAGTAAATATTACATGTGAACAAACATTTTATGGATTTATAAGATTTCAAATAAAAAAAAGAAATAATCCTAGATTACACACAAATTCAATAATAAGACCATTTGAAGATAAACAAAAATTAATACAACAACTTGATAGTATAATATTTATAAGTAGAGAAATGAATCAAAATGATTTAGTAAATGGAAATTTTAAAGTTCAATATGGAACAGGAATAGATGCTGGTGGATTATATAATGAATATTTAAGATTACTTGGTGAAAATTTGTCATCAATTTTTGTAATTGAAAATAATCGTTTAACTAGTTCAAAAATACTTAGATTAAATCCAGTATTTAAAGATTTAACTGTTTTTAATGCACCACTTTTAACACTATCATATGTAATAAAATTACTTCGTAAAAAAAATGTTAATATTATTTCACAACTAGAATTAGGTCATATAGTTAAACTATTAATAATAGATAATTTAGAGGTAAATATAGTTCCAGAGGATAAACAAAGAAGTACAGTAAATTTAAGTTCGGTTCCATTAATTTTCCTAACATTAATAATAAAATATGTTAAACATTGTTCAACTAATCCTCACAATATGAATGATATAGAAATAAAAGAATATTTAAAAAATCTACATTGTTTTAAAGCAACTGTATTTAATTTTGTTAAATTTGTACATTCAAAATTTAATCCATTTAATAAAATAGAATTAGACTACATTAAATGTTTTTCTGACAGACCTGATTTTTTATTTGCAGAAGATGTTGACTGGGATGAATATTTAGTTGAACCAGAAGTTAGAAAATTAATTTTATTAATTCCTGAAGAAAGAAATATGCCTCCTTCTTTTAATATTTTCCAACTTTACTCAGCTTTTTACTATAATGAAAATGTTGAACCAAATGATTTTATTCAAGTCTTAAGATTTGAAAATTTTGTATCTGGAGGGCAAATTAGACCATTTCCAGAAATATTAAAAAGCAAGATAATCCAAATATGTCAAAACTATCAAAGTTGTTTAGATTTAGGTAATGCACAAGATAATGAGACTACTGAATTGATTTCAAATATTGGAACACAAGAAGAATTTATAAAGAAACTTTTAATTTATATGTCATCTTCAGATGTATTAACTCCAGGATCAACATATATATTCAATTTAACATTTGAGCAACAAGATATTTTATTTGCACACACATGTTTTAGAACTATAGATATAAGAGAAGATGCAATTAATTTAAGTTTAAGCGATTTAACAAAAGCAATAATTTTAACAATAATAGGTACAACTGGTTTTAATCGTGCAGGTTAAGAAATTTATTAACTTAAATAATTTAATAAATTTAATTAAAATCTATCAATATAGATATCTTGTCTTAATGCATTTAAAGTTGGTACTTTTTCAACAATTTGAGTTTCGTGGAAAGTGCAAACAATCCAGACAAGTAAAGTAACAAGTAAAGGAATTTTAACAGATACAGTTTTTGTTTCTTTAGTTTGTTCAATATATTTAGCATCTAAAATCATAATTAAATAAATAAAAACACCAGATAAAATAGCTATCAAATAAGAGTTCATAAACATTCTATTATAAATAGTCTATATATTTTTTTTTATACTTGATAATACTTATTTTTAAATTTATCCGGATTTACATTTTTTATTGAATTTATATTTGGGTCATCTGACATTTTTAATGTTGTTTGACCTTGTTCTTTTAAATAATTTTCTACATCTGCTGTATTAACTGCTTGTTTAGATATTTCTGGTTCATTTGAATAAAATACTGATCTAATATTTGATCTATTATTAGAAAATGAATCAATTAATTTTGTTCCATTATTTTTATAGTATGCGACACTTTCAGAAACTTCAGGTTCTTGAGGTTCGACGGCTTTTGAATCGATTTTTTTTAATACATAAGGGGGATTAGTTTGTGATGCAGATTTTGTAATTCCTGTTTTTTGAACAGATTCTGTGTGTTTAGAAACATTTTCTTGTTTATTTTTTTCAGATGAAGAAGATGATTTTTTAACAGGTTGTGGTTTAGCGGTTTCTGTTATACTATTAACATCATCAAGAGGATCATTTTTTAACATTTGTTTTATTTTATCTAATTGATTAACTAATCCAGAACTTGGTTCAATACTGGGTTGTTCTAAATCTTGTTTTTTAATCATTTGTTTTAAAACAGATTTATTAGCTTCACTGATACTTTTATCAAAATCTTGTTCATTTATTTTAGAAGTTGATTCTTCAACTAAATATTCTTTTAATATGTATTGGAGAGGAAGTAATTTTCTAATTGCTTCATGAATAGATGTTTTAATAGCATCTTTAGCGTCTCTTTGATTTTTTTTAACATCAAAAACTGAAAATTTATGGTAAAAAAGATATGGATTTTCATAAATAGATTTAGCAGTTTCAATATAAGCAAAATGAACAAAGCGTTGGAAGTCAATATCTTTAGGTAATTTAATAGAGTGTTTACGTTCAGGTGGTGTGTTTGTTAAAACCATAATATTAGATTTAATAACAGCAGAAAGAAGTTGTGGTAGCAAATCTTCACAATTAGATTCTTTTAAAATTCTAGTGGTTTCTGTTTCTAAAATTAATGGGTTCCATCCTGGAATCTTTTTAAGAAAGTTTTGAAATATTTTAAGCTCTTCATTATCTTTTGATACTTTACAAGCTTCTTCATATAATGATTGAATACCATCAAATATAAAGGGAGAAATAACATTTACTAATTGTGTAGTATATTCTTTTTTTGTTTCAACTAAATAATTCATTGTTAATAATAATTGACTAGATAAAAAAATCATTAAATAAACTAAATTAAATGATTTTTAAATTGCATTACATACACATCCAGTTGTAAAACCATTATTACATCTTAAATTTGTTGCTCTGTACTTAACACCCATATCACCTGGTTTTACACCAAATGCTGATTCATTTAAATCTATAGATGAAGGCCAACCAGAATAACAACAACTTTTAGCACACATAAGTGCACCAGAAGAGCCTGATTCAGTGATAGTTGCAAAACCATTAGAAAACCAGTCCCAACCAGTAAATTTTTCTTTATTTATTTTTTTAAGTGATTTATTTGCTTTAACTAAATTAATTGTAAATAGTATGACTACAAGTAAAATAATAACTCTCCACATAAAAGTATTATCAATAGATTTTGCCATTTGTTTATATATTAATTTGAGAGATTTATTTTAGTTCATATGACATTACTGGAAGTAATAAACTTTTAATAATCCATTTGTTTACTTTTTCATCAAAAACACGAGGTTTTAAATATATTTTTATTTGTGGTCCCCAATAATACTCTATTAGTCTATTAAACATTCTTATAAATTCATTGTCATGAGCTATTTTAGAATAAAATAAATCTGAATTAACTTCAACATCCTCAGATAAATTATATTTGTCAATAGCAAGTTGTTGTATTTGAAATGTACCAGAAACAAGTTCATCATAAACTGATTCTAATTTAGGGTATTCAATTTTTTTAAGTCCATCAATTGCTTTAATAATATATATACCTTCAGGTGCAATTACTAATGATCCTTGTGTTTCTCCAGAATTATAATGATCAGCAAAATGATATATATCAGATATTGAAGGAAATTCATAAATTATACCTTCTTGAACTCGAGAACCTGGAAATGGTGTTGGTGGGTGTGTATGAAACATATATTCATATTCTTTAATATCTGGTAAATCCATAGGTAGTAATATTTCCATGTCATCTTCGTCTTCACGTCCTGTTTTTGCAGAAACTATTATTTTTTGTAACCTTGTCTTACTAAAATCTAATAAACCAAAATGTTCACTAAATCTTAAATTTTTTGATCTATCAATATATCTTTTTTCATATCCACCAGAATTCATTAAACCATCTAACATTTGTAGTTGATTATAATCAAGTTTAAAATAACGTTTATTATGTTTGACATAATCAGAAGCTTTAAAATGTTGTGTGTGTTTATGTCCATGATAACTCATAAAATTATATGTATGTGAAGACTTTGGAAAGGATTCTTCCTGAATCCCTCCAAGCTGTGCTTTGAAGAACTTTTTAAAAGTGTCAGCCATCTTTATATTTAATTAGATAAAAAATATTATACATATTTTTTAATTAAATCATTCTATTTAATGTAAAGACATAAAAGTAGATCCTAAAGTAGATTTAAATGATGAGGATGATGAAGCAGAAGGGGAAGAAGTAGAACCACTTGAACCAAAAGAAGGAAGGGTAATAATTTTCTTGTCAATTAAATAATAAGCAACTAAAGCAATAATAAGAATAATAACTAAAACATATAACCAATCAAGTTTAGCTTTAGCTTTGGCCTTTTCTTTCTTTACTTTCTTATCTTTTACTAAAGGTGCAACAACAGCAACTGGGGCAAGAGGAGCAACTTGTTGAATTACTTGTTCTTGTCTTTGAGGTTGCATGTGTTCAACATAGTTGTCTTCCTCATAGATATTATCATCAAGACCAGTAACAGCTTGTTCATTTTCAGTTAAATAGTAAAAGTTGTCACCATTATCGTATCCTTCTTCTAAATTATTATATTCGACATTATTTTGTTCAATAAAATTATTTTCGTAGTATGACATATAAAGTAAATTTAGATAATTATTCTGATGATATTAATTTTTTAATTTTCTGAATCATATTAAATTTTTCAATAGTTTTGTCAATTTTTAGAATAGTTTCTAGATATTTTGCTGACAACTTATATTGTTTTGAAATTTTTCTTATTTTATAGTATTCTTCTTTCTTTAATAAACTATATATCATTTTATTTAATACTAATATATCATTTATACCCTTACCTATTTTTCCTTGAATTATTGATATATTTTTTTTATTAATATTTTTAATTGAAGTCTTATTTAAGTCTGTTGAAAAAGTTATTTCATATTTTTGACTTTGATTAGGGTTTCTAAATGGATATTTTGATAGTTCATATGTTGTTTCACAACATGTATAAAATCCATGTAAACTTTGTAAATACCAATTTTGGTCTGTATATATATTTGTTTCAATAACATCACCCATTGATATTGAATTACATATTCTTGATGCACAATCAAAAAATTTATCTCCACGATCATATGATCTTGACAATATATTTCTTGGATAATTTTCAAATATCATTAATGGTAGAAGCACTTTTTCTGTCTCATACAAACTTAAACATTTATCTATACTTTTATAATTATCTAAAAGCTGTTTTGTACCTTCAAAAAGACCAATATCTTTATCTTTTTTTTGTGAAGACATAAAGAATGATTTACATTTTTGAATATCAACAGGTTCTTTTCCAAAAGTAAATTTAATGTCTTGAAGTAAAAATATAAGTTTACGAATATCAAATTGTGTGAATTTAATAATATTTGTTATTACTACTGGATCAGTAATATTTATTGATTCGTCTTTACAAATTTTATTAATTAATACTGTAATTTCCTCAACTGTTGGTGGTATAAAATTAATTTCACAACATGTTTTTTTAATATCTGAAATCAGTTTTGAATGTTGTTCTGAACACAAAAATATTATTGGAAATAGTTTTCTTTTTTCATTTTCTTTATAAAGTTCGATTAACATATTTTTTTCTGTTGACAAAGTTATATTTTCTGTATCATGAATTATTAATGCTAACTTTTTATTTGATATTATATTTTCAATACTATTACCTGAACCATTTGAACTTAATAAATATTTACTTATTGTTTTATTATCTTTAATATTTGATGATGAAATACATATTGGATTAAAATTCATTTCATCTAAAACTAGTTTAATTGCAATGCTTTTACCAATTCCATGTATTCCAGAAACAATAACAGAACTACCATAAATACCACCTGATGGTATCAAAGATTTAGTATAAAAATTTTTAAGCCAAAAGGTTATTTTTTTAATGTTATCAGTATGTCCTATAATATCTGATATTTTATTTGGAGTATATTTTTCAAGCCATAATGTACTATCTTTAGGAGCTACAGTACTATTAATGTCCATTGTTATAATAATATATTAATACTTCAAAGCTATAAATAAAAAAAAATCAATTTTTAGTAAAAAAATTGATTTTTTTAATAATTGACTTAATTTGAATAACTTGTAATATTAAAAAATGTTTACAGTCATAATTAAATTTAATAACGGCTCTTCTAAAAATTTTGAGTATACTGAAGGACAAATTTCTACTAAATCACTTACTAGTGATATTGGTAAACAACTTTATCCTGAAAAATATAATTCAAAAATTGACCAATATGTTAAACTAATTTATATGGGAAAAATTTTAGGAACAGACGAAATTATTACTTTCGATTCAACAAAAGCAGAACAAACATTTCATTGTGTTGTTAAAAAAATTCCTGATGATGCATTTATTGTTGAAAAATCAAAATTTGTTGATGAGGCGGAAGTTTCTGAACTGCTTAAAAATGAAAAACTATCCAAGTTATTACTTGATAGAACTGTTTTTGAATATATAGTTTCATATTTAGATTCTCCTGAAGCATTAGTTAATGTTATTTCTGGTAAAGCTGATCCAGTAAAGCAAGAACATTTAACAGTTAAATATGCTTCACAAATTCAAGTTTTAAAGGAAATGGGTTTTAGTGATGAAAATGAATTGGCAGTTCTTCTTGGAAATGCAAATGGTAATTTAGAAAATGTTATTAATATTTTAATGGGTTAATAAAAAATTTGTGGTCCAATTTGATAAGAGTCAAATTGATTTTCTTCAATAAGTTGATATAAACAGCTTTCCCATGTAATTTTTTTCTGATTAAGTTTTTTTAAAAATTCATTATAAAGTTGTGATTTTATTACAAAAGCTTTTGGATCTTTAAAATTTAATATTTTACTAATTTTTTTTCCATCTTCTTGTTCTAAATTATTACCTGACCATAATAATAATATTTTACTATTTGTAATTTCAAATTTATCTTTATTTTTCTTTAACCATGATATATTTGTTTGATTAAAAGAGAAATTACCTAAAATAATAAGACAGTCTTTTTCATTAGCTGAAATTGCAGATTCTATAATTTCTTTCATTGCATTTATATGAGATATTTCTATTGAATTTAAATTCAAGTCAACATTTGTATCTTTTCTCATACTTTTTAAATAGTGTTTCCATGATATATTTTTTTCTAAACTCTCACCAATTATTTTATTATATTTTAAATGATCAAATGAACTATATTCAACTTCAAAATTAATAGATTCTGTTTCATCAATTTCTAGTTGAATATCATTATATTTAAATTGATATTTATTTTTTGAACCAATAATATAAATATTTTCAAATATATTTAATATATTACTATCTGGATTTGGTGCAACAACTATATCATTTAATTTTTCTAGTATTTGTTGTTGTTGTATTTTATTTTGTTGTTGTGACTGATCAATTACACCGTCTTTAAATATTATTTTCCACTTAATTGAATTATTTTCATCAAAATAAAGTTGTACAGACAAAGGATCTGTATTAGTACCTATTGTACGAAATTCTTTACTCATATTTATATATTGCTAATATATAAATATTAAACATTTAAATCTAATTTTTCTATTATCATTCTTTCCTCCAAATAAATTTTTTCATTTTCATATGTTACATTATTTAAATTTAAAGATTGGTTTTGTGTTGACATTATAACTTGTGGTGTTGGTGTTGTAATTTCAGATATTGTGTTTACTATTTTTCTACCCTCATTATACCCATATTTTATATAATGATTTAATGCAGCCCTTTTTGAATTTATTCCTGCTAATACTAAATCTGGATTAAGATCTAAATATGATTTATAATATATATCCCAATTGTCAGTTATATTTTGTTTATTCATGTATAATAAATAGAAAAATAATAAATATTTATAAATAAACAAATCCAGATATTATTCTTTCCATTGCATGTACATACGTTGATTCTTCATTTGTTGAATATCCTGTTTCTAAATTATTATAAAGTTCAACTAAATTAACATTACTAAATAAATCATAAATTTTTTTAAATTTAATTCTAAATATTGAACCTGCATAGAATTTAATATTATTAATACGTCTTCTTTTTAATATATATGATGAATTTGGTATTCCTTTGTTTAGTATAAGATGTGAATATAAATGTTCTAAATTGTAATCATATCCAAGTAATTTATTTAAATTTGAACAGTCATTTAATTTAATTTTATAGTATTCACAATAAAAATTTGTTGATATATCAAATTTATTTATTGTTGTGTAATCAATTGATTTAACTTCATCATAATATATATTAGGAATATTAAATTGATCACAAATTAGATTTATATGTTCAATATTAAGATTATCAAGAGGTAATAACCATTTAGGATTAATAGAGGGTGAAAAAAGTTCATCAAGCATTTCATTTCTCCATTGAGAATTAGTTTTTGTGTGAATTTTAAAAATTTCATCATAAGACTCATCATGACAATCAGAAAAAACATAACTAAGTTGTAGTAAATAAGGTCCAATATCCATACCTTTATTTGGATGAAAAAAAAGTTTATAATCAATACTGTGTTTTTTCAATAAATCAGTTAATTGATTAATTTGGTCTTGAGGGATGGTATTGAGTACAGAAAAAATGAAAAAAAGATTATAGTTTTTCAAATAATTTTTAATATAGTCAAGAATAGAACATGCAATCCCGACATCTCCAACCTGAAATAGTACTAAATTTTTCATTATAAAATAATATAGCCATAAAAAAATATTTAGTTTAAATCAAAATCAAATAATTATAATTAAAATTAAAAAAAATTTGTCTTACATAATTATATATAATAAATGTCTAGTAATCGCAGACCCGAAGAAGATAACACCCATAATAATGCTGTTGATGACAACGTTAAAAGATTATTAAAAGATGGTATCAGAGGAAAAATCCCTTCATCCATTATGGCTGAACTTCGCAGAAAGTACAAGGATGATGTTCTTGTAGAAAAGATCGAAGAAACTTTTTACGAAAGACTCAATGAAATTAAAACTAGAGCCCGCAAATTTGCTAAATTAGTTGAAAAGAAATTCGGTGCTAAAGGTCTTCCTCTCCATATTGTCCTTAAGGAATCTAAGAGATACAAGGAAAAGTATAATCTTGATGATACTGAATTTGATGAATTCAGAAAGCAATACCAAAAACTCTTAAACTCTAGAGCTCCTATTGAAGAACAAAATGAACTTGTTGCCCTTGTTCCTAACACTAACATGGCCCAACTTTTTGGTGATATTAACTCTAATGAAGGTATCATCCTTAAGGATTCTGACTATCCTGTTCTTCAAGACATCCAAAAGATGTATGCTATGACCAGAACTACCCACAGCTCAGTCATCCTTCAATCTATGCAATATGAAGATTGTGCTCTTGAAGTTCTTAATGGTATGTTTGATCCCCAAAAGCACAACCCTTCCTGCTCAATTCACCCTATTGTTGCTGCTATGTTCATTCCTAAGATCCAACTTTTCGAAGAACATTTCTTATACACCAACATTGCTTACATCATTAAGGCCAAGTATGAAAGACAACCTCTTAATAACATGGCTGACATCAATCTCCTCCACCACATGATTAATGATGCTGCTGATGTTGTCTGCTCTGCTGATACTCCTCTTAAGGATTTAAGACTCAGATGCAACCTCCAAAACAACCTTTGGAACAATGTTCTTTCCCTCAGAACTGGTAAATTCTTTGACTGTGTTGGAAATGACTTCTTTGCTGCCATTGATGATTGCAAAATCTCATCTTATGATGCCCCTGATCTTCTTTACATTGGTGACGAAGGTATTGTTCTTAAGAGATTACTTTCTGCCTTCTCCTTCAGACCTCTTGTAGTTGCCACTAATCCTATCTTTGGAACTTATGGAACTGCTAACCCTGTTAACTTCCCTGTTATTACTAACAGAGTTGTCACTAGTCCTTTACTCACTCTCAGACTTCCTCCTAACACTGGTAAGAACCAAATGGCTATTAGTTTAGACAGTGCTATTACACAATCTCAAGTCTATCTTGAAAATGGTATGTTCGTCCCTAAGACTCAAGAAGTTATTTACACTAAGGGTGTTATCATTTTCCACGTTCCTAGAAGAACCATCAGTCCTGAAAAGAACTACAAGAACTTAATCTCTCCTATCCCTCAATTTGACCAAATCCCTTCCCACATTCTTAGAACCGAAAGAGTCAATGATGTTCCTATCAGTGTTGATGAAAGTCTTACTATTAGACAAGAACCTTACTACCTCAGATCTGCTGTCTTCCTTGAAACCTTCAATGAATCTGATGAAGGCCGTGGAATGGATCAAATTGTTATTAGTACTGGTGCTATCATCAGAAAATCTAATAATGCCGTCACTGGTGACTACTGGGTATACAGTCCTAAAATCGCTAACTCTGAAACTGGTAAACCTGAACAACTTATGCAAAGACTTTACTTCAACAACCCTGAAGGTGACGATCCAATTGATCTCCTTTCTACCAAGGCTACCATTTTCATCTATTCTAAAGAATTCAATGCTTAAATATATTAATTTGTTTATTGGATATTAATAGTCAAATAAAATTATGTGTTAACACATTATTTTATTTAATAACCAAATCTTGATCTTGTTTGTTCAGATTGAGGTATATAATAATTTATAGGAGCAGGTGCTGGATTTGAAACATAACTTGTCCAGGCCTTATGTCCATGAGCTGGATATGATAAATCTGGATAATCTGCAGTATAAAATCTTGTTGTCTTTGTTGGTGTTGTTGTTACTGCTTTTTGTTTTGCAAACATATTTGTTCTATCATCTGTAAAATAATAAGGCTGATAATTTAAACTTGTTGGTTCTGCTGCATTTGTTATTATTTTTGTATTAAATACATCTTGTGTTTTTGTATCTTTAAAATCAGGTTTATTTGTTGGAAGAGATTTATTAAATTGAATGTCTGGTTTATAAACTGATGATAGTGTTGGTAAGAAAGATCTTGAACCAGTTGATGATGTATTAACAGGTGTTGGTAAAGGTTCGAGTGGTGAAAATTTATCACGCATATATTTAAATCTAAAGTTGATTTCAGTCAAAATAGTTTTAACACAATAATCAACAACTAATTTATTTAAAACAGCAAATTGTTCTTTTTGCTTAAATGGTAAATGTTGTGCATGATCATTATACAATCCTTTCATTATTTGTTCTAAATGTTCTCTTTTTTGATCTCTAACAATATAATTGTCACAACTATTATTATAAACAGTTTTTTTAATCATTAAATTAATATAATCACGATTTCTTTCAGACATAAATGTTTTATAAAATGTCTCTTCATCACATATTTGTCCTGAAGCTGAATTATTTAATGTATTTGCAATTGGTTTATAATAATCCCATGGATGATCTTGTAAAAATAAAAAAGGGGATTTTTGTATATCAGATAAATAGGTGCTCTCCATATTATTAATATATAATTAGATATTAATTTGTTAAAATATTTTTTATAACATCTATAATTTCAATTTCTATTCCATTTGACACTAAAGCCCCTGTCTGTTTATTCATTTGAATAATTGTTGTTTGTCCATTATATTTTATTATTCCAATATCAAAAAAATATGTTGTTGTTGTTTTATTTATATTTGAAATTGACAGTAATAATATTTTATTATTAGTTATTGAATTTTTAATAACAATATCACTTGTACTTGATATACAAAGCCACAACATTAATAAATTTTGATTATATCTTACTGTTTGATTTGAACTCCAATAAATTAATTCATTTAATCTCAAATTAATGTCAATTAAATTAAATTCTTTAAGTTGGTCTAAATGTGCTAAGTCGCTTATAGAATTAATAAAATCAAAATAATTAGTGTTTTGAGATTTAAGTAAATATATATTTGGAATAATATTTTTAATACTTTGATAAAATGTTTTAATATTATCATCAATAATTGTGTCTGCTAATGTCCGTAAAACTTGTTCCATATATTTTTATTATTTTTTATTGTTATTTCTCTAAATAAAAATTATCTCGATTCAATTTATATGACAAATATTTTTAACTTTATTTTTATATTGATTATTGGATATATTATAAGCAACATATTTTTTAATTTAACACCAAATAATAAACCAATAGATCATTTTGATACTTTAACACCTGCTCCAACACCAGATTTAACACCAGCACCATATCCTGTTATTTTAACACCTGCACCATATCCTGTTATTTTAACACCTGCTCCAACACCAGATTTAACACCAGCACCATCTCCTGTTATTTTAACACCAGCACCATCTCCTGTTATTTTAACACCAGCACCATCTCCTGTATTAGCACCAGCACCATATAGTTTAGCACCAGCTTTTGCACCTTCACCTGGTCCAAGTCCATTTGTAGTAAATGGAGTTAATATGACTGACTATACAGCAAATTATTATTCGTTATTTAATTCAAAACCTGATCCAACTAAGAAAATAAATAATGCAGTTCTACCATCATTTTATATGTTAGATATACCAGTACCAGCATTGGCACCAGCACCAACAGCTCAAGAAACAAAAATAAGTGTTGCCAAAAAAATAACTCCTGAACAAGAAGCAAGATCAACAATTGGTACAGTAACATTTCAAACAGAATTTTCAAAAATATATCCAATTGGAACAAATTTTGATCCAATATATTCTAATTATACAAGTTTAATATCAAATACTAGTATTGGACTATTAAATGAAATATTAGCTGCTACTAAATTTAAGGCTAATCAAAATAGTAGAATAATTAATTTCAATTCAGGACTTAAACAAGTTAAAAGCTTATTAATTAAAGAAGAAGATGTAATTGAATATGGTAAATATTTAATATCAACAATGAATTCAGTTTCTTCTGTTGGTAATTCTTTTGAGTTTGTAAAAGTAAATCCAATAGTTAAAGAACAATATGAAAATCAGGTAAGAATTAATTTTACAGTTGAAACATTATATAAATATCCAAAGTCCAAAAATGAAAGTCTAGAAATTAAACCAACTGACTTTAAATTACTAATTAATGTTGTTTTATTGTTTGAAAAAAGTTTTTCAAATCCTAAACCAGAAACATATTTAGAAACAGCAAGTATTCTTGGTTTAAGTAGTAGTGGTTATTTATCTGGATATTCCAAGTCTAAAAATAATTGAAAAATATAATTTCTAACTTCTTAATAAAACCTAAATGATAATGATATTTACATATTTATATAGTGTAATTAAAAAAATTGTTTACACCATTATTACTATTGGTTGTGACCCCACTGAAAATATATTAGCCTTTAAAAGAAGATTAATATATTGTAAAAAAAATAACTCTTCCGATGAATTTGATATTTTAATGACAGATAAAGATGAATCTATTTCTGAAGAAGATGATGATGATGACGATGAACTTGGTGAATTAGTTAAATTAGATTCTATTAAACCAATTAAAGCAATTAAACCAATACATCCGCCAAAATCAAATATTAAATCTAATACATCACCAAATTTATTAATTAATAAAGAATCTTTACAAATAAAAACTAAATCATCTACACATTTAAATGTAGTTAATAAAGATGATCTTCCAAATTATGAAGTAAATTGGTATTGTGGATTTTGTAAAAAAAAACTATTACCATATGCAAATATTTATTGTTGTAATGATAATATTTTCTGCACCCCTAATTGCAGAGACAGATTTCTTAATTATTTTCGACTAAATAATAATATCTAAGTTATTATTATTTATAAATGTCCAAGTTAGTAAATTCATTTGTTATATTTTGTATTGGATTTATTGCTATTTATATGACTAGACCTATAATTTTTTTTGATGGAGACCGTGTTAGACCATTTATTTTTAATGGAAGAAAAATTAATTCAGTTATCACTTTACATACATTTGTTATATTTTTAGCAATTGTTGCACATGCTCTTGCATCTAAATTATAATATATTTATTTTAAGTTTTTCAATCTAAACACTATTTTTCGGAGCCCGTTAAAATCTATGATTTTAACGCCAGCTAAAAACTCAAACTGAATTTTTAGGAGCACGCATTTTTTTAAAAAATGGATCATACATTATTATATCATTTGCTGATCTATATTTAAGATCTTTAATTTTGTTTAAATCCTCCCAATCTATTAGTAATCTACCTCTTTCTGATACGTATTTACCCTTTCTTAATTGCTGAGGAATTAATCGTTTAACAAATTCTGTTACTTCATTTGGTACATAAGGATTACCATCTTGATCACAGTTGAAAAAATCTGAAATAAAACCTTTTGAGACCAGAGTATTAAAAAAATAGTGTATATCATAATATAAATGTCCTTGAGGTTTAATATTAATTTTTTTAGTCCAATCAGCATCAACTTTTGCATTTTCAACTAATCCAGGAATACAGGCAAAATCAAAATCCCAAAGTTTACATCTAACTCCAGTATTTGGAACAAAATATTCATTTCCATTTATAGTATATTTATATGTATTATAATTTGTTTTTTGTGCTATTTTCTGAATTAAAATATTATTTGCTTTCAAATCATTGTGTCTAAATGTTGGATATTTTGCATGAATTATTGCAACTACTGATATTATTTGAAAAAATATTACTCTCCATTCTTTAACAGATAATTTTGTAAAATTTTCTCTTAAGTACTCTAATAAATCTGATCCATCTGCCCATTCTGATATTAAAATTGATACATCATCATAAAAATCTCCTTCTTCATATCTTTTAACAAATTGTTCATATTTTTTCGATCCTACTACTCCTGATTTTGTTAAACTTATAAAAGGATGTATTTTTGTATTAAATGTCGCTATTGGAAGCACTATATGAGGTGTCTGATTGTTTACCACAAAATATGATAACACCTTTAACATCATTAGTTCAGCATTTTCTGGTCTTGTTGGATCATTTATTGATCCATAATTTTCCTTTTTAGGATATGCAACTATTTTTACTGCATAGTTCACAACCATATCTGGTTGTGATGGATCAGGGATTGATATTCCTTTAAATGTATGTCCTGTTGTACCTGATTTTATATATAATAATTTTCCTCCTATCTTTTGAATTATATCTTTGAAACCAATTAACTTTTTTTTAAATACCTCTCTTATATCTTTTTTAGTTGATAAATCTGTATCACCAGTCTCTGTTTGTTCATAGTCAAACATAGGTTCAAGATCTGTACCTTCTAATAGTAATTTAATAAACTCTAACCGTTCTGCAGTTTTATTAAAATTGTTTTTATGTTTAGTAAGGGATAATTTTGATTTATTCAAGTCATTGTCACTCATTCTTTAATATATCTTTATAATATTTTTTTAAATTAAATAACATATTAACTTTTTATTTTTTAAGTAAATTAAATATAAAATCATAATCATCAGGATCAACTAATTCTATTGATTTTACTAGACATTTTTTATCTATTACTATAATCTTTTCTATTGTATCCCATGTACCTATATACTTTTCTAATAATTTTGTCATTGCATCTTCTATTTCTTGAACTTTTGCATTTGTTATTTTACTTTTTATTTTTCCAATAAATTCTTTCCATTGTAATGATCTTATACAGTTTGTTATAATATAATAATTTCTATAATGTGTAAGTTTTTTTAAATGGTTTATTTGTTCATTTGATTTTGTATAGTTTAACATTAAATGATTTATATCTGACACTTGAAGCTGTTTTGTCTCTAAACATTTTCTTACTTGATTATGTAGATCTGTTAATACTTTAACTTGTGTTTTACCATCAATTTGTCCTAACTCATTAATTTTAGAACATTCTAATAAAAAATCTTTGTATTCTGCAGATAAATTAACAAATTTTTTTGATTCCATTAATTTATATTGTTATAATATTTTTACTTATTATAACAAAATTTATGTACTTGCTGTCGTTACTCCTGATGCTGTTGAATCAAATACAAACTTCTTCTTACCTGTTATTGCTGTCCCTGATGAATTACACTCTGTTACATATAATTTACCATCTGACCCCACTTCTATACTCCAAAATCTACTTTTTGATGTATCTGAATATATTGTTTTTCCAAGACCTATCCATTGATTTGTTGAAGTACTATAAGTTGATGTTGTTCCAGATGAATATTGAATTCCAGCTGGTAAATATTTAATTGTACTATCTGAATTTCTTAAAGCTAAAAGTACACAAGAGTCATTTGGTATCCAAGAACTATTTGAATAATTTGCAACGAAAAAATTTCCATTTACTGTTGAATTACTTTGACCAATTGGTAATTTGTAAAATAATGCATCTCCTGAATTTAATTTTACACCATTTGAACTTACTGATACTGTTGTTGTTCCAGATGATCCTGAATAATATGTTATTGTTCCTGAAGTTGGCATTTGAATATCAAAATAACCAGATGAACTATTTGATGATTTTTGTACTGGTATTACTGATATTTTATTTGACCATGATAATTGTTGAGTTGAACTATCCCATTTTACATTTCCACCTCCTGTTAATGAAAAATTTGCAAACATTGTATTTATTAAATTTCCTACTGTTGCATTTTCTCCTTTAACTCCTGTTGGACCCATAGCTCCTGTATCTCCTTTTGGGCCTGTTAAACCAGTTGCTCCTTTAATTCCTGTTGGCCCTGTTGCTCCTGTATCTCCTCTCCCAGTTGCTCCGGTTGGTCCAGTTAATCCTGTTGCTCCTTTAATTCCTGTTGGTCCGGTTGCTCCTGTATCTCCTCTTCCAGTTGCTCCGGTTGGTCCAGTTAATCCTGTTGCCCCTTTAATTCCTGTTGGCCCTGTTGCTCCTGTATCTCCTCTTGATCCTGTGTCTCCTTTTGGTCCGGTTAATCCTGTTGCCCCTTTAATTCCTGTTGGCCCTGTTGCTCCTGTATCTCCTCTTGATCCTGTGTCTCCTTTTGGTCCGGTTAATCCTGTTGCCCCTTTATTTCCTGTTGGCCC
>JACCDO010953202.1_pt1 | contig 92862 bp, 123 predicted proteins | sample 7446101 | NCBI WGS metagenome assembly JACCDO01 (sample SAMN15323440, study PRJNA562643) | freshwater metagenome | isolation source: river surface water | place: USA:Blue River Watershed | collected 2017-08-16
TATGTTGATAAAATTTGATTGAATGTATCTTCAGATACTTTACCTGTCTCAACGTATTCTTTTCTTAAAATCTCTTCTTGTCTTGATTCAAGAACGATTGATTCGATTAATGATAGTAGTCTCATGCTTAATTTGATATCTTATTCCTTATAAATATACTAAAAATTATTAATTTACCTTTAATTCTATGTCATATAATTTAAAACTTTCGTTTTTACCGAAGTCACCCATACCTGTTAAACCCATTAACTTCAATTTACCCCCTATAAAAAATCCTTTAAGTACGTGTGGGTTCATCGGTAGGATTAAATCTTTATCATATTGTTTCATATTTCCGTTATCATTCAATAATATAAATCGTTTTAAATCAACCATAGGTGGGGACGGTACACCATAACTCATTGGATGTAAAAATATATCCATCTTACCGTCTTTATTAATATCTCCCACCTCAAATTCTCTAAATTGTAAATCTGTATTTTTAAATATTTTATAGTCTCCAGGTGTAAAATTACCCTTACCATCATTATACCATACTTGAATCCCACAAGTATTGATACCTTCCGATGCCACAATTAAATCCACAAACGAATCGTTATTGAATAGTGCGGTTTTAATTGATGTTGATCCTTGATTATCATATTTGTCCACATCAAATATCCCTAAATCAGATGGTGTCTTATAGAATTTATATCTATGGTTTTGGGGGTCGTATTTGTAAATTGCAAAACTATACCTGTCATTTGCATAATCTTTACCGTATCCATAGTCTCCTCTAATTATTTCTGATTTACCATCACCATCAATATCTGAAACTAAAACTGAACCTGAATGGTGAAGACCTGGCCATATACCATTTTTTAATTCATCTGATGTGGGTAAAAAATTCTTATCGACCGCTTCGATACCATTTAAAAAAGTAACCACACCATCATCACCTTTCCAACTCGGTACATCCCCACCCATATGAATTGCAACTAAATCTAATGTGTTGTCATCATCCAAATAACCACCACTAACAGAATGATAAAACATTTTGTGTTGACTTACTTTCTTCCACTCTAACTTATCACCAATGGTTTTTACTGTGAATATATCTCCCAATGGCCATGGTGATATTGCCTCCGTTCCAGTATTGGCGTATGCAATTGTACCTTTATCATCTAATATGGAATAGTTTCTTGCCCCATCCATAGAACCTTCGGGATATGAACCTTCATATTCCCATTTAGTTCCTTTATTAATCATATGGATTGGTGGTACGGGAACTCGAGCATTTGGGGTTAATATGATGTGTTGTATACCATTCACCTCATACATCATACTACCTGAAATTGAACCGTCAAGACCAGCAGAGAATCCGGTTGTCAAATCTCTAAAACCATTAAATAAATTTGGGTATTGTTGTATTGTAACATCGAACAAATACTCTTTGATGATGTAGGAATTTGAACTATCAATCTTAACAACATTAGGTGGAGTAATTGGTGTGACAACTTCGATGTCTTTTGTACACGAAACCAAGAATAATAAAGATAGTAATATGAAACTTCTCATGTTATTTGTATTTCTACAAAGATATGGACAATTTAGAATATTCCAAAATAAATTATGATATTAAAGACTATTGAATGTCAATGAGTTACGAATACAATCGTATATAACATTAGCCATAGTTAAATGACCTCGTTCAGATAAATGGTGATCACCGATTAATCCCTTCGTTTCCTTGTTGATTGTCTTCGCTCCGTGATTATTAACCATATGAGTGATTAGATTTGTTTCACTGTCGTTACATATGTAACTACGTTTTTGTTTTAGTTCTTGTGGTAACCCATAGATAAGTTGATTATCTTCCGAAGACCAGAAATAAACTTTGACATTTTTACAATCACAAAACGCTTCAATAAGTTTCTCCCACCTATAAATTTCGTTAAACCACGTCGGGTCTTGCCTATTGATAGCAATATGATTAAAAGTGTGATTGTCACCATAGTTATAATTATTTACATCATTTGGATGGATATCCTTAAATTCGTTATTGTGTACATATCTAAACTTACCCACTAACCCCCAACCAATGATGACAACATCATTCTTTTGGAACATATTAACCTGTCCAATTACGTCATCAAATATTTGATAATTAGATGAACCACCCTTACCAAAATTATTAACTTCATAACCCATTATCTCACCCAACAATTCAGGCCATTGTTTTATCCCATAACCTTTCCAATCAATATACTCCTGATTGTGTTGTTTGGTAAAACTATCACCAAATGTCCAAAGTGTACTCATTTAAATTTTTTTAATTATATCGTCATAGAACAACTCCGCCATTACTTCATGACCTTGTTGTCCCAAGTGAGTATCTTTTATTGTGTGTTCAGTTTCATAGGATATGTTCAACGCTCCGTGATTGTTAATTAAATGTTGAATCATCCCAAGTTTACAATCGGGTAATATGAACTTCCTTTGATTCCTAAACTCATCATCCTCACCGTTTATTAATGTGAAGTCGGCAGACCAAAAGAATGTATTGAATCCTTTTGCAATTCCCAACTGTTCTATCAAATTGGTAAAACCATATATCTCATCAGTCCACGGTTTGTTTAATCTATTGACAAATATCTCCTCGATGGTTCTTTGACTCCAATAGTCCAATAAGTTATCGTTAGTACTGGTAAACAAAGTGAAGTGATCATTCTTTGGGTGAGCCATTCTGAATCTATTAACCATAGACCAACCAACTATAACCATATCACCAGGTTGTATCTTGTGACAGTTATCATTAAATTGTTGAAATATAGTGTAATTATCAGCACCAGGGAACCCCAAATTAATCACATCCATATCAAGTTTTTCACTCAATAACTTTGGCCATGTCTTTGGGAACGTTCCACCACGATACTTCCTGAATAGGTGGTAGTTACCTTCTGTCACATTTTCTAAAAGGTTGGCCGTGTAGTCGGCAGTGTAACTACATCCCATTGTCCATAATGTACTCACAGTTGTATCTTACTTGTTATATCGTTATAGAATAAATCACACAGTACCTGATGTCCGTGTTTACCATAATGTGCATCAGGAACTTCACCATTTGTTTCTTGTGCAATTGTTAAACCTTCATACTTTGTTTGAAGATATCTAATCATATCGTGGTTACATTCATTAATCAAGAACTTATCTTGTTTTCTGAACTCTTCACTCTCACCATTAATAATTGAATCACAAGCAGACCAATAGAATATCTTAAACTTACCTAACTCAGCAAGCCTATCCATTAGTTTCATGTAGTTGTTGATTTCTTGAATCCACGCAACTTCGGTTCTGTTAACATACATCTCCTCAACAGTTATTGGACTCAAATCACCGGCATTATCAAACTGCCAAGGTCCCGATACATTTAATAACTCATTACCATTTTGTGCAACAATAAATCTTTCAATGTGTGACCACTGAAATATTACGATGTCGCCCTCTTGAATGTTATGACTTTGTTCACAAAATCTATGGAATGACCAATAACAACTACCACCACCTCTACCGTGATTTTCTAACTTATACCCAATCTTATCAGATAAAAGTTCTGACCATGTTTTTGGGAATGTTCCACCACAATATTTTCTATATTTTGTATAATGACCCTCACTACCATCGTGATTAATCATATCAAAATATGGTTGGGTAAAACTACATCCGAATGCCCATAATGTTTTCATCACTTGATAAATAGTTGTACCAAAATTATACAAAACCCTAAACCTAAACAAATTGCGTTCTTTAAGTTCAACGGTTCTTTAAATAATAATATTGTTAATATAGTGAAAACAATAACACCCACACCAAATCCAATTAGTCTTGATGGCCAAATTTGTCCACCAAACCCATCAATAAAATACCTGACGGATCTTACGTATAACCAACCTAACGGTAGGCTGGCAAGTATAATTAACCACTCATATTTTTTAGTCCAACCGAATTTGTACGATGCTTGTAACTGCATAAACGTTCCAATCTGCCCTGTTAATCCATATAGGATTCCGATAATAATTTTTTGATAGTCCATTGTATAATATAAACAATTTATTTGAAATAAAAAAACCCCATAAGGGGTTTCTTATTAATTTAATGGGTAAAAAAATCCACATCCTCTTAAGTTAGGGTCACCGTTACCGTCAGGTGGATTTAAACATTCTTGACTCACATCGTATCCGTAATTTCCTTCACCATATATCAAATCCATCTTGGGTTTAACATATTCATAATTTAGATGTACAAAATCATCCGGTCCCCAACAATCAAACTTCCAACCTTCATGACCACAATCGAAATCGTGAATAAAGATGAATGGTTTGTAACCAAAGTCTGCAACTATTTGTAACTCATCCAATATCGGCCAAGATGTTCCGTGAGCATCTAAAAACAAATAGAACTTATCGTGTCCAATTTCATTAAAGAAAACTGGTAAACAATCGGTTGAATTACCAAACATAAATGTAATGTTCTTACCCGATTTTAAAGTTGCCTCTCTAAATTCACCTTCCAATTCAGAATTATCACAAGTATAAGTCTTATCAAAATGATTTGAGAAGATTCTTGTTGACTGACCATTACTCGTACCCGTTTCAACAAACACGGAATAATCGTATCTTTCCTTATACTTCAATAAGTCGTGTAGGATTTGTATATCTGCAGAGACTGCCATAATTAAATTTTTGGATAATAGAAACCACAACCTCGTTTATTCTCAACATCACCCGATGGGTCGTTTTGACTTTCTTGACTCACCTCGAACACGTATCCATCAACACCATATATCAAATCCATTTTATCTTTGATGTAGTCGTGATTCAATACGATATCACCATAAGAATCAAATTGCCAACCCTCATGACCACAATCGAAATCATGAATGAAGATGAATGGTTTGTAACCTGCATCGATTACACAATCCAACTCACTACGAAGTGGCCAACTGTTTTGCCAATGAGCATCTAAAAATAGAAAGAACTCACTATTACCAATCTTATCAAAAAACGTAGGTAAACATTCTGAAGATCTTCCCTTCATGAATTCAATGTTCTCAATTCCTTTGAATTTCTCTTCACGAATCTCATCGTACTCATCACTAATTTCACACGTATAAACTTTGTCAAAAAAGTTTGATAAGATAGCCGATGATGTTCCGTGATATGTTCCCGTTTCAACAAGTGTGTTGTAAGGAAACATTCTTCTGTACTTTTGAATATCCACAAGTAATTGTGGGTCTGTTCCAAATCCCATAATTTATAATTTAATATAACTGATTCCACCTTGGGTTCCCTTCAGTGAATTATTGTATTTATTTTCTGCAGATTTTCTGCTAATGATTTTACCATTCTTATGGAACAATGCCCATTTCCAAACTTTGTCAGGTCTATAACCAGGTCCTTTCCAATGATGGTGAGCACCTTTCTCATACTTCTCTAACTTTGTAATAGTTGCTTCCAACACATACTCATCAGATACTTCAAGATATCTCATTCCTTCATAAATCTTATCTCTCTTCGGACAATTATACATAACCGCATAACCACAATCTTTTGAGATGTCAAGGTCTTCATTGCTTCTCGCACTAATGACGATTGCAAGTTGGTCACTTGTAGGTTCAATCTTCTTCTTTGTTTGTTTTGGAAGAACCTCAATCAATTTAGCGATGTTACCTCTGTGAGCACGTAACGCTTCTTGTCTTGTTTCGTAAATTGTTGAAGGTACTTTACCATCCAATAATTCAACTTTGTAAACTTTTTCAGTAATCATAATTTATATAGTCTAGTGTTGTTATAAAGTGCGACGGCATTTTCTTCGGCGATTAAACCATATTCTCTTCTGACATTTTCATATATCACATTCTTATCTTCATTGATATACTTCGCGATGATGTTACAGAATCCATAGTTAGACTCATCAACCATATCTTGAGGTGTGCCAGGTAATCCACAATAACTTGCCTCACCTGTTTCGCTAATAAACATTCCCGAGTAAAAACCCTTTAACTGATAATGATTAACAAATTGGTCGGCGTTACACCAAATGAACACACTATGGTCTTTCTTACTTAAAGCTTCAACCATTGATTCATCAATAACATAACCGCCATTATTTTTATACGAACTAGTAAATCTACCAATTGAGAATAACCCATATGGTGATCCATGTCCCATCATCATAACTCGGTCATGAGATTCAATTAATTCTCTTACCTCATCTTTACTGATACCGCCAGTGATAACTGTCTTATCAGGAATTGGATTGTAAACGATGTCCAAGAAACTAGTTGAACTGTCTTCTGGGTGAATGATTAATGTTTTCATTATTGTAAATTTAATTTGATTTCGTTTAAAATATTTTTTGAGACGTCATGATAATCTTTGTAAACTAAACATCTATCATGATATGTGTTTAGTGCGTGTAGAATAGTTGTGTGGTCCCTGTTCAACATGTTACCAATTTCTTTAAGTGAATAACCAAACTCACTTCTCATCATTGCAATAAACATATAACGAGCATCTACCGACTTTCTTTCTCGACATCTCGATACAATCATATTGACTGTTACACCACAACTTTTAGAAACGATTGATAGGACTTCCTCTCTTGTCATCCTATCTCTGTAGAACTTATGTTTTTTCTTGTACTCGTTTAAATCTTTGAGACCTGGAAAAACATAAGGACTAATGGATACTTTCATATATTTGTTTTAGAAGTCAAAGATATGATAAGTTTTAGAATATTCCAAATTTATTTTAGAATTTGTCGAATAAAAATTGGTACACCACTTGAGGTATTTTTGTACAAATCTTCTCAATTTTACCATCTGAACATGGAATAGAGTCAAGGGTCTTGATATACTTGTGCATATATTTTGGACCTCTTTTTAGTCTACTTACGATAACTTCTCTATCATAATATCTTTCTGGGTCATAGTATTCTAAAATGACCTTGTTGTATTGAGATTCGGTTAATATATATTTCATACCTATAAATATCTATATTTTGTCTTTTAGACGAAGGTATAAATCAAAACCTAATTCACCGATAACCAACAACGCAAAGTAATCCTTAACCACAGGAATACGGTCCCAATCAGGAACTATGATACCCATGGTTAAGGATAATATAATGATTAATTCTAAACCTATAATTGTTTTATTCATCATTTTGGGGTATCTTCCAAGCCATTCTTTCAATGATCGATGGACTCTCCGACTCTGTAGGTTCTTCACATAAAGTTTGTTCCTCCATTTCCATTTCCACTTCTTCTCTTTCTCTATTAATTGCGTTTGCAATTCTAGCTCTTCGAGATGGTCTCAAGGTTGGAGTTTCTGGTTCTGCAATTAAATCCGAAAGTGATGAACTTCGATAAGTGTTAGTATTTAATAATCTATCTTCTTTAATTCTTGTTTCATCCGACATTAAGAAACGATTTGTTTTTGCCGTTTTATCTTTAGAAACCTGTTGAATTAAAAGTCTAATCGAGTCAGGAATTTCCGCATCTAATGAATCGATTCGTGAATCCTTTTGATTCCAAAATGAAAACTCGGGGTCGTTCTTATCTAATGAATAGAAACTAGCAACTTTATAACCAGTCATTTTATTGATACAATAGATTAACACACCTTTTGTTGAATACTTAATAAAATATTCAGGATTACCTTCAGAAGTTGTACACCATTTAGTATTGGAACCATACTTTCTTGAAGACAAATATGTTAATGGTCTTAACACTAACCATTCTTCATCATCTATCAATTTGATAATTTCATTCTCCAATCCTTTAGATTCAATTTTCATATCGGCTAAACTTAATTGGTTCATTAGTTCATCGAATGACTTATACTTACTTAAATCATTTTGTGCAATAACACCTCTTTCATTAAGTTCAGTAAATCGTCTGAAACTTTTTAAATCATCAGTATTAAAGAAAGAATCAAGAAAACGATGTAAGATTATTGTTTGAATTGAATTAAATTTACCCAATTCATTTGCGGTAATAAAATCAAATCGATTAGAAATGTCTTCTTTCATTTCTTTAACATGATCATTAATGTTATTAGTGTTTTTCATCAATCGAAGTAACAAGTCGGTGTACTTTGATTTCTTGTCCACACTAAATAATTCCAAGGCTTCAATCAGGTTAAAGATGTTACCTGTGTCGTTTTTTAGTTCTTTAATTTTTGACATAGTTGTGTTTTATTTTAAAAGTTCGTCTATTGATATGTTGTTATCACTTAATATTTCCCAAAATTTTTCTTTCACCTTAATCAATTCATCATACGTTTCTTGTGACATTGAATCAGGAGCATATTTTGTTATTGCCCTTAAGTGTTGACTAATTTCATGTAAACTAATTGCCATCTCAAGTGATTGAACGCAACGTTTATGTGCGTTTATATCGTCTTGTTCATTTAAATCAAATTCCAATGTTGCCTTTGCCATATTAATGTATTTTAGTAATGGTTACAACCTTGTTATCCGATTTTCTACTAAACTCATTTTGTTCTTCTATGATATAATTTTTAGCTTCATTAAAACTTAACAATGGTTGATTAGTTAATGGTGACCATTGGTTAATTAAATAACCATATTGTTTTTGTTTAATTTGAGGAATGAATTTTGTTACCCCTTCAATCCTCATTTCAACAATACGATACTTTGGTTTTGCTTGTAATGTCATTACTCCCAACAACATTAATACTACTAAAATTTTTTTCATGATTCTTAAAATAATTCTAATTGGTTTGGATTTTTCTTTTTGGATTTACATACACACGATTCAAATTTCCATCCACTTCCGTTTTCCATCATTTCCACCGTGTATCCTTTTTTGACATATTTTCTCATGTCTTTTTGCCATTCGGCATCAGCATAACAATGTGGTTCGGCAGCTGCTGCAATTATGTTACCACACTTACATTTTATAATTTGTACCATAAATTTGTTTGTTATAATCCTAAAACTTTTAATTGATCGATAGTGTGTTTTGCACTAACATGATGAATACCGATACCACCCGCCTCTCTCCAAGATTGGATATTATCAATACGGTCATCAATTAATATTGATTTGGATGCTGCGAAATCTTTCTTATGTTTTGCACTTCTCAATATTAATGTTACACCTGGTAGTTCTCTTTTTACCCAATCATGTTTGGCAACTCGAGATTCATTTCTATTTGATGGTGCCGATAATATTTCGGGATTATGTTTCTTAATATACTTCCATAATCTTTTACCATCAGGTTTAATCCATTCAAGATTAATCCAAAAATCATAACCGGCATCGTTAATTGGATCCCAAAAATGGTCATCACTTCTATGTTCACCATCTAATTTATGTCCGGTTAGTTTAAAGTAACCTTTATCAAAGTCAACAAGGACGCCGTCCATGTCACAATAGATTTTATATTCACTCATTTTTGTTTGTAAGTTTGGTTATAAAAATTATAATTAGCGTGTACTGATTCTAAATCATTTTCTTTAATTGCCCATTCTTCTGTTGGGTAAATTGCATCAGCGGGACATTCAGGTAGACATGCACCACAATCGATACAGATATCGGGATTAATGTAAAGTTGTTTACCCACCAACTCATCTTTACTCATTTCACTGACTTCTTTACCTAATCCATCTATATCAATTGGACCGTTAATACAATCAACAGGACACACCTTAACACAGGCGGTGTCGCAAACTGATAAACACTTATTTCCGATTATGTAACTCATATATCAAATATACAATAAATTATTCAGAATACCAAAAAAAAACCTCACAATTTGTGAGGTTTTTTATATTGGTGTAATATAGGGTTACTTGTCAAATTTACGGATAACTTCATCTTCTCCGTTTGCGTTGGTCTTGTAAAGAACATAACCACCTTCAGGTGTTAATCCCAAGTGTATTGGTACCTTACCAGGACCCGGTTCCATAATATCATCCGACTCATTATCAATCTCTTCCAATGAACCAAGTGGATCCATTTGCTCCGAAACAATACCTGATACGATTTTCTCAATATCAGATTGTTTTAATTTTATAGTTTTAGACATAATTCTTTTATATATAAATACTCAATTATTAGGATTTTTTCTTGTGGAGTCCTCTCTTTTGATTCATCTTACGAGTTTCTTTACCCATCTTAATTCTGTTCTTCTTTTTTTGTTCTTTTTTTGTCATGGTAATATCTTTTTAATTAAATATCACCACGACAAGAATAGTTTAGTTAACTCCCTTGAACAATTGCGGAACCGTACCGTAAACTGGTAATTTACCGTCCCACTTGTTAATATACTCTAATTGTAATAACAACGGTGTTAAGGTTTGTTGTTTCATTCTATTAGATTCGGCTTCCGCTTTAGCTGATGTTAACATAGCTTGAGCATTACCTTCAGCTGTGGCAACTTTAATCTTCGCTTGAGCTTCTGCGGTCTTAACCTCATTCTCCGCTCTTAATGCCGCTTGAACCGCATTGTTTTTAGCCTCGATTGATTTCTTAAATGTTTCAGGGTAAATCAAATTGGAAGTGAATTGGTTGATTACAAATCCTTCTTTCAATAATTGACCATCCAATAATCTACGAACTTCGATTTCAAATACCGCACGATTACTAATCAATTCATCTGCCGTGTATTTGTTTGTGGCTAATCTGAATGCGTCGTATACTGCGGTCTTTAAGAAACCTTCTTCAATGTCCTCCAAAGGTCTACGATATTTACTGAAGATTGATGGTACTTTATCTCTTTGAACTGAATAGTTCATAATAGGTGAGACGCTGAATTCAGAACCATCTTTACTGTTTACCACAAATGAATTCTCTCCCTTGTACTCTTTGTGTTGAATGAATGTTGGGAATTCATATACGGTTGTTGTGATTGGGTTATAGAATACCATACCAGTAACTGCAACGACGTCATCAACACCTTTATTGTCACCATACTGATTTACTTTGATTCCAACATGCCCCGCATCAATTCTCTCACATGAGAAGAATAAAAATGTTAATGTAAAAAATAATCCTACCCCGATTAAAATGTTTCTCATAATTTGTTTTCTTTTTTGTTCTTGTTCTTGATTAAATTGTGTTTCTAATTGGTCGAGTTCTTCCTCTGACCTACGATTACCATAGTTATCCCATCGGTGATCATATCTACTAAATTTTGCCATATTGTTTTGTTATTAATTTTCTACTTTTTCATACGTCATTTCAAAAATGTCGGGCTTGCAAGGATAATATTCACCTTGGACCCCTCTAATAATATAATCTCCTTTAGATACCATCATTACTCCTTCCAAAGTAGGAATTTTAAGGCATGGGTTACCTGCATCATCAGTACCAATAAAAAAATGAGAGACCTCATCAAGTGAGAAAATATCTAAACATTTGAAGTTTCCATCGTATTGTACCGCAGTTATTACTACGGGTTTTTTTCTATATTGTGACATATTATTTTGTTTTCTTTTTTGTTGTTCTTTTCTTTTTAACAATTTCCTCTTTTGGGATATAATCTAATTCAGTTTCACCCGGATTAACGGATGAGTCTGCCTCTTTAAATTTGAAGTCAATATATTGATAAATGAAAAGACCTAATACTCCAAAACCTATAACAGATAAGATGTTATAAATTGTATTAGATGCGGTTAGTCCTGGAAAAATTAAGAAGTCCAAGATGATGAAAACAGAAACACCAACTAGCATTGATTCAACTATTGGTTTCTGTAAAGTTTTTTTGATTTTGTTAAGCATATGTGTTGTTTTATTAAAATATAGGTAATATTTCCGATAATAAAAAATTATTCCGATTTTTTTGTGTATTGAATGTCGAGATTTCCCATCAATATAATTTTCTTACCATACACATCGTCAAAGATTATACCTTTACCACACATTCTGAATGTCTGAGCATAATAGGTTCTATCATTACCACTTACAATTGTATATGTGGCGTTGTCACGTTTACTATCTTTGGATATCCATAAAAGAAACATAACAATGATTGTTGATGCAACAATCAATTTACCCAAGTACTTAAAATCAATTTCTCCCATTTTGTTTATGTTTAAGTTAACCTACTACATTTTTTAATTCATCAACATGATGATCTTCGACACCAAGGTCAGAACCAATCGGTCTTTTCTTCATGTCATTAATTAATTTCCTTAAATCATATGGTTCAAAGTCAGGATTACCATCCATTCCTACGTCCATTCTACGACCGTTACCGAACTTTTTATTGTTAGGTAGGTGACAGTGTCCATGAAGGTGAATACGTCCCTTATTAAGTCCATTCCACGAAGCAATTGGATAGTGCATCAATTCAATAGTTTCTCCCAAATAGTTTAATTGTAAAAACCATTGTGATGATTCAAATAACATAAACACATCCCCACGATTTCTTTCAATGTGATGGTCGTGATTACCGAAAGTTAAATGAATCTCTTTACATATGATTCGATTACGGAACGCTTCGATTTGTTCAAACCCACCGAATGACCAGTCACCCAAATGAATCAACACATCATCTTGACCAACACATCGATTAATATTATCTACAATTGTATTGTTCATTTTATCAAGAGTTTCAAAGTCTCTCGTTTGAGCAATTGGAACCTTACCATCCATTGTTCTCCAATTGGTGGTACCACGACATATGTTTGTGTGGTTATAATGTGTGTCGGATGTTATCCAAACCTTTCTATCGTTATTTATCTTTAACATATTAATCTTTTATCAATGCATTTATGATTCCGGTTGTTGAACTAAATCCGAAAAATAGATATACTATCTTTGTTACCCAATGCCAAACAAACATATTCGGTTCGTTAGAAACAAACCAAAAGATAAGATACCAAAATCCGAATCCGAATACGAATCCAAGAAGAAATAAAAATAAAACTTTTATAGTTACCATATAATATTAATTTTAACAAAAATCATTTGATGACGAAACTCTTAAACCATCTACAATTCTGTCATCATATTTGGGATTATCGAAAAATGATCCAACACCCTTCAGTCTTTGTTGTTTACGATATTCTTCATTAAGAACCATACCATTCGGTTCCCCCCACTCAAGTGCCATTGTGATGAACTCCTCAACGTCCTGTTCTTCACCATACTCATCAACCACACGACCTGAACGAATGAATTCTAATAAAGTTTCCTTATCGTCATAGTACTTGTCATTGTGAAAGTTCCAACAGAATTTCCATCCGTGACTTCTCTTACCCAAATGAATATTAGTATCCTCTAAAAACATTTCCCACGGTGAAAACCATTCCCATTCTTTTCTTGGACTGATGAATTTAAAACCACCCTCAATGTTTGCAGGTGTGAGTTCAAGGTTATTTACAAACCCAATTAATGTCTGTTTACGAGTTTCCATCTCCTCGTTTGTTGGTACTCTGTAATAGTTGGTGCCCATAGTGTGTGTTAGTTATTAAACCAAAGATAGATATTTTTTTTGATATCACAAAATATCACAAAAAAAAATCCCCACATTTCTGTGGGGACTAACTAAACACGAGTGTGTCGGTCCTTGGATACTATCCAAGGAGAGGTTCATTATTTTTTAATTTCACTTAATATATTCATTACCAAGTTGTTGATAAAATTTTCTTGTAATGGAGGTTCTTCGTTTGTCACATCAACCGCACCGGTCTCATCATCATTAGCGGACATTAACGCCAAACGTTCTGCTCTTGCCCTTCTCATTTCAGCCTTTTCTTCAGGTGATAATTCGAAGTTAGTTAATTTGGCCTTTAACAATTGACTTTGAATAGGTATTTGTAAAATTTGTCTCTTTAAACTTTCCAATACATCGGTTAAACCTTGTCTAACGCTTTCGTCATTGGCAATACCATCTTTTGTACGAATATCAACACCCTCACCAACTGGTACAGTTTTTTGTGCAGTGATATTTTCATCGTTATTCATCTGCATTTTCTTTAATTGATTGTTGCTCTTTAATTTCTTACCGTGTTCGGTTGTTAAAGATGCCTCCCAATTAAAGTTATATCCTCCCTCATTGTTATTTGATATTTCACCTCTAATGGTTAACAATGTTGATATTGTAACATCAAATGTTTGTGGGGATAATCCTGATGCTTCCAAATTATATATTGGAGTAAATCCAATCCACACTTCTCTATTCTTTCTGGTTTTCTCCCAATTTGCATAAAGTTTGTTAAACTGACGAGCCAAATGATATTCACGATATTCAATTTCTTCATTACCTGTTTGACCTTGAACATTTCTAACCGCAGAGTTAAAAAAGTCTCTAACATCTTTGTATGAATAGAAATTCAATGTTTGGTATGTTAATTGTGAATTACTGAATGTACTATGTCTGTCTAAATGTGCTCTATCACTTACCTTAATTCTTGGTATGTTACATTTTTCTAAATGTTCACCAACCTCACCATCACCTAACAATACCTCATTAATTAATGGATATATCAAATACCTCTTAAGATAATTAGCGTCAGATATTTCTGTTTCAAATCTTACTCTTGTATCCACAAATTTCTCACCACCTGTTGTTGGGTTGTGTAATGTTAATCCGGCACTACCAGTTACACGTGGTTCACAATTTGGGTTTGTTTTTGATAATGACATATAAACGTCACCGTACTCTTCTTTCAATGCTTGTATTGCCGCATTGTGAGTTGCAACGAATTCATCAATTTGAGCCTCACATGGATAAAAAATAACCATTGGTTCTCCTGTTGTTTTATCGATAACTTTGTGACCAATGTGAGACCCTTTAGCCTTACCTGATCTAAAACTTGAACCTCTCGCTTTATATGAACCCTCATATCCCTTTTCGTCTTGAGGGTCACTCATAATTGGTTCCCACTTCTTTTCAATACCTTGTTGTTTTTTAAAGTCGGCTAACTCGTCAACCTCACCGTAATTTTCGTTAACTTGAGCTAATAAGTCTTTTTTTGATATTTCTTTCATTATTCTATATTCTTGTATATAAATACTTCGATTATGCTATTTGAACCAATTTGGAATGTCTCGTTGTTTCCAATTACAGAAATCTCTCTTATCTCCCATATAATAGTTTCTATATGATTGAACATGACATAGTTCTTTATATTCATCAGGCATCGCTAATGGTGGATGTGAGAATCGATTGTTTGGTATTTTAGGGTGATTATCTGAACACCATAATAACACATCATATGTTTTATGAGTCTTTCCATATCGATGGGTATATTCCCAACATAAGTTAATACCTAACTCACATAACCACATATAATTGTTGAGATCTTCTCTAACCCATATTGAACTTGGGTGATTTTTGTGTGATAATTTGTATGGTGCTTCACCACCTGTTGCCCAATGAGCACTACAAAGTAATTGGGCGGTTTCCAAAATCATCTTCACAACGTGCTTATCATTATGATATTCAGCACATTTGCGTGGGTTTTTGTCTAAATAGAAAATATTCATGGTATTGATTTATACCACTAAATTATAAAAAAAATCTTATACTACCGAAGATCCACCAACAATTTGTTCGATTTTTCTACCACTTTTGGCAATCAGATTGTTGGAACTACTCTTTCTTGATGCAATCATTCTTCTTGATAATTCTTCGGGGTCCGTTGTACCATTTGCAACACTATTGTTCATTTCGTTAGCAAAACGTCTAAACCAACCTGAACCATTATAAGATGCATATATAAAATCAAAGGTCAATTTGGCACTTGAGTTCACAATTTGTTGTGATTCAGGTGATAAGTAATTATTTACATTAGTTATGTAATCACCCTTAATCATTTCCGCCGCCAAATTTCTTAATTGTGATTCATATGGTCCACCCATATAATTGTAGGTCCAAGATTCTGACGCCTTTGCATTATCGATAATTCTCCAAAATTCTCTACCAGCCTCACTTCTTGATTCCCAATTACCGTTCTGTCTATCAATACCAAACATGGTTTCACCTGACGAACCCATACCGTTAGCTCTACCATCTTTTGACATTTGTGGGTGATAGTAACCACCTTCAATTTTGTTGATGATTAGGTTCACCATCTTGTTAAAGTCAGTTGCTGCAACTCCCTCAAGTGTACCGATTTTCTTTTTAAGGTCAATCATTCTCTTTAAGTCCTCACTCGTAACTCCTCTACCCTTTAACATTTCAGATAGTTTGTTCAACATATCAGGTGTTGCTTTAGTAAAACCTTGTCCTGTCCCATCGGCAGCATTACCGTTAACTTTAGCCAAATCTTTTATATTACCACTTGATAATCCAATGTGAACGTGTGCAGGAATACCTGAAGATGTGATAATTTTACCAATCACATCACCAATTTTAACATTTTGACCTTGTTGTAAACCGGTTTCAATATGTGTGTAGAAAACATCGGGACCATTTGTACTTTTGATTGTTACTTGGTCACCATATATTTTTTTAACACCAGACCTTATTAGTGATGAACTACCATTTTTTATTTTTTGAACCACACCATCAGTAATTGAGAATACTTCACTTCCTTCATTACCTGTGATGTCCCAAGCGTTACCACTTTGCCATCCGTCGTCGTTGTGTGTACCCTTTCCTGGGTTACCGATTACTGTTGCAGGTCCGTTACCGATTACCTCAACCGCCTCTTGAAGTGCAGTTTGACTAACACCTTCATTCTCAACATTCTCGTGTGTAAATTTATTAACCGCAGCACCTGTTTCAGGTCCGAATAGACCATCAATACCATATTTTGGTAAATCATAACCAAGAAGCATCAAACCAATTTGCATTGATTCAACTTCTTTTTGGTATGTCATCGTTCCTCTTTGTTGTTGGGATAAACCACCTTTCTTGGCAGCATCATCTAAATTCTGATAGAATTCTTTTACGTCATCACTTACAAAATCCGCCTTTTTAGGATCATCGATTGTTCCTGAAGTGGCTATTGTATTTAATTTTTTATTAAGAAAGTCTAAAAAACCATCCTCATTAATCATTTTACCGTATGTGATTGAGTGGATTCTATCCAACTCTTCCTTCAAAGTCTTCTTCATATTCATATAAATACCGAGAAATTATACTTTTATCCATTTTTGTGTGGAATCCAATTTAAATGAACCAACATACTTTTTGTTCCATTGTTCTGGTGATATTAGTGATAAGAATGTACTATCATCTTCTCTAACATATAAGTGATATATTTCACCCATAACAGGTATAAACGAGTAAACCGATTGATAAACCAATTCATTCCAATTAACCTCATCGATTAGTTTTTGGAACTCCTCTTTTAACTCGTCGTATCTTGATTTAAATTGTTTATTCGCGACACCCGCTTGCATTTGTTTCCAACCACCGACATCCTCCAATTTTATTGCAGGTGCGCCGTGATTGGTACCATAGGTTAATTCCCTTTGATAGTATCCTTTCTCTTCATCGAAGACAACCAAGTCAGGTATTTTTTTTCCCATTAAGATATTTGATTTTTGTCGTCTTCATCAAATATGCCAAACAAATCGTCACCTTTATAGTCAGGATGATTTGTAATCATATTATCTAATCCAACCACCCATCTCCAAGCAACCACACCAGAAATTATAAAGATTATCAGAATTGGTATTAAGTATGTCATATTAGTTTACGTAAAACTGTTTAACTTTTTTATTATTTTATCTTTAAGACCTGATTGTTTTAATCCTTCCATATCTTTTGTTAGGAAAAATCTACCATCACTATTATCCATATATTTATGTAACCACAAGTCATCTAACGCAATCCAATTTTCAATTTGTTTATCCTTAATGTATTTCTCAATTTGATGTGCTCGGTTCAATGTGATGTTATTAAACATAACCATATCATCATCGGTAAACGCAACTATTGATTGGATTATTCCGTTATGTTTAAATATCTCATTCATATCATGAAGTGAGAAATGATGCTTCCAATCTGAAGATAAAACTATTTGAGTTTCAGTTGATTCTAATATCTCATTAAAGATCTTGACACAGTCCGGATTATAAGGGTACGGAATTCCTAATTCTGCCGCACGCTTATCACTTGAACGGAATTTAGTCCTGTTCAACATGAACTCTTTATGAGTTGCAAGTACACCGTCTATGTCAAGAAATATTGTTACCATCAAATGTGTCTTTGATTAAATCATCTAAATTAGAATCTTTAAGACTTTTCTTTTTAGTTTTTTTGAATTTACTCAACACCTTTTCACGTCTCGCATTTTTTAATTCGGCGATTTTTAAAAGTGCTTCCGCTATGTTCTTTGCCTCATCTTCAGAATACTCTTGTGAAACTTTATAGAACTGACCATCAGTTCCGTCTAATTGATAATGAATATCTTTTTCGTTAACCATATACATCTTGTCATAGCTAACTTTATTATTTGTATCAATTACTCGGACTGTACCAATAGTTTTAATTGTTCCTATATTAATGCTACCCCTTTTAGTAAAGTGAATATATTTGTCACCTTCTTGAAACATTATTTACTAAATTTTTTAAAACTCTTTATGAAATCTTTTTCGTATTTTTTTAATTCTTTTGTATCTAATTTGTTATATAAACCGGTAGACATAAATGCTTGAATTTCATCATCGATGATTTTCTTATCATCAACATAACCCATCTTGATTAGTTTCTTTTTTAACTTATCGTAATGTGATGGTTTAATATTTTTAATGAGTTTATTAACTTCTTTTTTATATTCTTTGTTGGTGAAGTATAAACCGTGAGCAATCTCATGATCCATAGTCCTACTATCTTTACTACTTGCACCAATCAAATACCAATTGTGTCTTGTACCGTTATTTTTATTTTGTGAATCTAATGAACAATAAAAAAATATATTATTCATTATCACATCATATTCGGTTTCCTTATAAAAAGTATCAATACTTTTTTCTAAAATTGTGGAAGGTATATTATAACCAACCCAATCTTCAGGATATGTAAACACATTTTTCTTCCACGAGTTTTTATAGAATCTCATGTACTCCATCCAAGTGAATGGTTTACCTCTAAATTGTTTATACGGCGATTCGTAGAATTCTTGATAACGACAGAACAACATCGCCCTGTCATAGTTATCGTCTACTTCAACACAGTAGATAAATGGTTTTACTTCTTTTACTCTACCCTTAACTAATGGGTGTTTGATAATCATAAACAACTTTTTAATATTTCTTCACATAATGCTTCAGGTATCTTACTTCTCTCGTAAGCATTTGCGCGACCTTGTGTTCCTGTCTTTGAACCTCTTGGTGCAGCAACGTGACAAGGGTCACCATTCTTACACATCTTACGAGGAACCCAAACATCACTGTTAGTCCATATGTCAGTTGGCTTCATTCGTTCATCACCATATTGACAATAGGTCACAGTATTTCTTTTGAACTTATCCATAAATGGCATCTTACGAAGTACACCACGTGGATTCTCAATGAACCAATATGTTGGTTGGAAATGTTCGATGATTTCGATTGTCTTCTTCACCAATTCAATACCTAAACGAGCAGTGTCAGTTTTAGGAATGTATGCACCTTTACCACCGGTCCAATGGTGACCTAACGCCGCAACACTAAAACCGGTACAAGGTGGTGACGCCCAAATGATATCGGGTTGGAAGGGAACTTTTGATGGGTCAAAATCCAAAATACTAACAGCGTAGTGGATACCATCAAATGGTGTTATGTCTGATGAAAATACATTCATCCCAAGTCTTTCAGCAATCTTCCCAACCGAACGACTACCAGCATACAATTCTAATACATTCATTTTTTTAATAAATCTTTTAATTTCTTTCCAGGTTTAATAACCCTACCATTATCGTCTACCATAGGTGCACGGTAGTATTCATAACCAATCCACACGAATGTGAATAACAACCCCAATAGATAATAAATCATATTATTCTGTTTGATGTTCGTAAAAATATTGATACTCTCGATAAACATCAGGATACTTGGTCAATACTTGATCTATAGTAACTTCATGTCTACCTGCCTCAATCTCATACCTAAAAGTTTGACTGACTAAACTATCTCTTTCCTTTTCGGTGTTTTCAAGATTGGTTTTTAAGATAGAAATTTGTTTTGATGTAATTTCTTTATATTCATTAAGTTCCCAATTTTTTTCAAAATAGAGATATAACACAATTATAAAAGTAATTAACGCAAAAATTTTGTTTATCCTAAATTCAATTTCTCTTGTCATTGGTTAAAATATTTCTTCAGCGATACCTAAAACTTCTGCGAGTCCTAAACCTAACGCTGCGGTTATTACGTCACCGTTGTAAAGGAAAAAACAGGCACCAATTCTGATGCCTGATTTTACAATACTAATCCAAAAGTGACTATTTGTTTTTGATTCTTTCTCTTGCATAATCTAATATAAGAAAAATAATTGACTTAAACAACTTTCTTGGATTCAATATATTTGTCGATGAAATTAATTCGTTGACCAATCCAATACATTACGTTAACTGTCATTGAGTTACCAATAGCACCTTTAACACTTGAGTATGAATTTTTCTTACCATCAACCTCAAAGTCAAGATAACCATCAGGGAAACCTTGAAGCCTTTCAAGTTCTCTCTCTGTAAATGTTCTGATACCTTTGTCCTCCACCCAATAGTTTGATGTCGATACTTTACCGAAACCATCTACTAATGTTTGTGCGTAAGATTTAGTTACTGTACCTGCGAGTTTAATTTCTCCGAGAATGTTGTTGGTGTACTCATCCCTCTTGATTCGATTCTTTTCTTCAAGGCTTTCAAAACATCCTTCTTCAAAAAGTACGGAGAAGGGGACTCTCCAATTGTCTCCACGATATCCGACAATGAAGATTCTTTTGCGTCGTTGGGGAACTCCGAAGTATTGGCTGTCGAAAACCCGATAAGCGATTGAGTAATCCCTTCCTTGGACAACACCCTGTCTATCAAGACTTTCTGGTTTGAATTCAACACCTGTGAAAGTGGAGATGATTTGACATAAGGCGTTTTTGTGTTTACTTTTAAAAACCCCTGCGACATTTTCCCAAATGAACCATCTCGGTTGTTTGTCTTTAAGAATTCTTCCATACTCAATGGAGAGTCTACCACGTTCATCATCCATTCCTTTGTTGAGTCCTGCATTGGAAAAAGATTGACAAGGCGTTCCTCCGACCAATAAGTCGAATTCGGTGTTTCTGTAGCTTTCATGTTCGTTTAGTTTTGTAAGATCTGAAAATAAAGGTGTTGTTGGATAGTGATGTGATAAAACTTTTTGTGGGAAAGATGCGAAGTCACATAAACCTTCACACTTCCAACCAAGTGGGGACCAAGCTACGGTTGCCGCTTCAATCCCGCTACATACTGAAAAGTACCTCATGTTTTAATTGTTTTAAGTGAACAATCAAAATTAGTGATATTTCGCGAAATGCCAAAATATTTCTTAATATTTTTTAACGTTGATAATCAATCACTTATGACATCATATCTTTCTTTAATCTGTGTTACCTCTTGAGATTCTTTGAATCTGTTAGTTAAGACAGATATTGCATTGTCAAAGGTATCGGGAACAACCGTATTTGCCTTTGCATATGATTGAATTAAATTCCCCTTTCTGTATTGTAAATTAATTCTTTTACGATTGCACTGCATCGATACAAAGAAATAAATAATTCCATGGGTGAACTGTTTGGACATACAATTTTTCATTTCATATCCTTCCATTCTAAACTCCTCTTCAGTTAATAGTAACTTTGGTTTGTAAACGTTAGATCCGATTACAATGTCTTGTTCAATCATATTTTTAAAATCTTCCGGTACAACATATCTCATCTTATATCCTTTAGTGATATGATTTTTTATACTCGACCAATTCTCAAACATATTATCAAAATCACTATCGTTTTTACCTTTGAATTTTAATTCAATATTCTTTGATTCTAAAAATTCTCTGATTGAAAATAATCTATTCAACGATGTGACTAAACCATCCATTCTTAATGAATCCTTCTCCCACTTATTAATGATTTGTACTAATGCTTTTTTCTCCGCATCGTTTTTTAATTGGTGTACTTTTTTATTTGGTGGAATATCATAACAATGTTGTTCCCACACAAATTGTTTCAAATACTCAATATGGTTTTCACCAAACAATTTACAAAGATAGTTAAGTGAACTAATGTAAATCGGTTTACCCCATTTCTTATTTAACTCACTAACCAAGAATTTAGATTTGATTCCGTAGTAATCCAATACAGCCGGTAAGAATTTATAGTCGTTTAACTTTAACCATTTCTTTTTAGGGTACTCACATTGTATATCCACATAGACACCATTGTGTGCTTTAATCCCTTTCATATCCAAATGAAAGTCTACCAACTGTTCATAAAAACTACTAGGTTCCGACACCCAATGGTAGTTTTTATTCTTATAAAATTCACTTTTAAGTTTTGTTTTTAATATATCCTCAATCTGTCTCATGACAGTCTCAACCGCTCGTTTATATTTTACACCCCAATATCCCAATCTTTTTTCTCCACGAACTAAACCATTATCAATTAAATCGTTCAACATTGAGAAGTTGTTCTTCTTTGTTTTACTAACATTGTTAAATGTTCTTACATTCAATCCGTTGTTATTAATTTTATAGTTTGTGATGATGTCACCATTGGTCACATTAATTGATAGTGAATGTTCAAACGTAACATATCTATCCGAACCATAGGTGTGATAAAAGAAATCAAATTTGGATACGTATGTTACGAACTTGTTATCATTAAATAACTTTATATCACACGAGGACAACGCACCACTTTTCTTATCTCTCTTCTCTTGATTGTATTTAAATAAAAAATCCATATACAAAAGATATATGGATTTATTGGTAATGTGTAGTTAAAATGGAAGAGGTTGAACAAACTGGAATTGACCGTAGTGTCTTGTTGGTTCTCTATCCTCTTCTCTAATCTCAATTCCGTTGATTTTAATTGGGACTTTTCTTTTATCTAATGCGTGTAGTATACCAAATCGAGCATAATGTAGTGCCTTCTTTTCAATCTCACATACCGCTAATTCTAATTCAGGTGGTGGAACACGATTACAGAAATGTCTTGCCTGAACTAATTTACCTGTTTGACAATCAAACTCACATGTCACTCTATTAGATGCATCATCATTTCTAATTGATATTATGATGGATCTCTCTTTATCCGAATATGATGCAACACAGTGATGCATAAAATCACCCTCTTCAACATAATCCTCATCACGTTTTAGTATGTAAGGGAAAAATGTGAATTTATCATAAGACAACGGACCTTTAGGTTTTCCATCTAAATCGTATTCAGTCATATCAATTTTAATATCGACAGGTTTTTCAATATCATTAACCATCTTATCCGCAAACTTATATTCAATTGACCAACCTTTTTTAATTGCACCTACCATCTTTGAAAACTCTTGATGTTCATTTGCAAATTCACGGTAATCCCTCGCCTTCATACATATTGTTGGGTCGTAGGGTTTTAATTTTTCAATCATTCTAAAATGATCTTTAAAATCTCTAATGAAATTTTTATTTAACAATGTTAACCCACTATGATTACCCGAGTTAATGATTTTAATTAATCTTTCCTTATCTGTGTCGGTAAAATGATAATGGTTTAAATTATATTTTTGAGTATTGGCAAAATGTAACTTTTCAAATGATAATGAAAAATCTAATTCTAATCGTGATTGTTTAAACCATTCATCATGTATTGTGGCAATGTATTTTGAATAGTTATCACCTAAAATATAACATAACATTGCAACAGTTAAGATATCAAAATGTGGATATTTGTGCATCACCTTAATCAAAAACTTTGTTTTGATTTGTAACATATCCAATATTGATACAATTAGTTTTCTTTCGTTTTTCTTGAGGTACTTTTCTGTTGGATATAAGTGATTTAACATCGAATCATATTCGTTCGACACTTTTATTTTTTTAATCTCAACAAACTTTTTAACTATCAAATCGTAAATTTGAATAGTATCATCTAAACATCCTAATTGTTGGTGGATTTTTTGGTAGAACTCAATATTAGAGAATGTCTCTTTATATTGTAATTGTGCAGGTTTTCCTTTATAATCAATACTATCTTTGATATTAAATAATCTACTATGTTCAGTGATATTTTTTAACTGTCTAAATGAATTTGTTACAAATCTTCTATTACTACCCTTTTTACCTTTCCATGAATTTATCATGATTGTAAAATTACCAGTGGATAGATTAAAAGTAATTGCCTCTGTTGTTGTTGTTTTTTTAAAATAGATACTATTAAATGATCTATTCTTTACTTGGTGGAATAACCTAATTTTTAATTTATCACCGTCTCTAATTACCGACCTTTCAATAGTCTCAATACTTATCAAACTAAATGGATTTGCGTAATGATTTTTAATGTGTCTATCTTTTGTAGTCACATATGTGGTTAATCCATGTTTTTTCTCTTTATATGCGTATTTTAAACTGAATCGTTCTTGTACGGGTGAATTATCATAAAAGAATTTGGTTTTACGATTTCCCTGTTTTTGTGGTAATTCCACAATAATACCAAGATTATTTCTCCTATCAAGTGGGTCATGAGAGTATGAGAAAAAATCAATATCATCACCAAATGTATTTCTACCCTTACCCTCATCAATTTTACAATAATCCTTAAAAAGTGAGATTTTTGCAAAATTCATTCTTTGGACTAAAATCTTTTCCATATTAGTTGTGTTGTGTTGTGACAAATATACAAAAAAAATTTATAAAATACTTATAGGTATAAATTTTAAACCAATGGCAAAAGCAACAAAAGGTGCGGCATCTCAAAAAATTAGTTTCGGAAAAAGAAAAACCGGTAAAAAACAAAAGTCTTGGGGTCCAAAAGCACAAAAACCCAAGAAATATAGAGGTCAGGGACGTTAATTTAAACGACCAGCTCCTTTATAGGCACGAAGGTAACGGGGTTCGAATAAACTACTTATTTTGACCCCTTCTTTCTTATTTGCTGCGTGTACAAATGTATCATTACCCAAGTACAAACCACAATGCCAACCACTTGGACTCTGTCTACTTCTAAAGAATACGATATCCCCAACGGTTAAACTATCTTTCTTAATTCTCTTTGTTTGATTCCATTGTTTTTGACAATTGTCACCCAATTTCTTACCATAAACTGTGGAGTACAATTTCTTGGTAAATTGTGAACAATCAATACCTCTCTTGGTACTTCCACCTAAACGATACTTAACACCATACCACTCCATTACAAACGAAGATAAAGGTGTTAGTGTTTGTCCCATTGTTGATATCATAATAGACATCAACATTACTATTGTTAGTGTTAATTTTTTCATATTAATTTGATAATGGTGCTTTAATTTTTGGGTGTGACTCATAACCTATCAGTTCAAAACAATCCGGTCTATATGACAATAGTTTTTCACTAAATGATTTTGGTCCTAAATGTTCCTTAATTGCATGGTGTAGATACCATTCTCTCGGTGTTATTGTAACTGATGGTAAATTATATGGTTCTCTACTGATTTGTTCTTTGGCCTGTTCAATGTGATTGGAGTATAGGTGTGTGTCACCTAAATTACCAATCAATTCATCGGGAATCATATCCACTTCTTTCGCAATTATTTCTAATAACAACGCATAAGATGCAATATTAAATGGTAATCCTAAAAATGTATCAACACTTCTTTGATTCCACATTAAAGAAATGGCCCTATACTTGCCAGGATTAACTATCTTTTCATCTCTCGTTGTGGGTCTCGTATAAACTTGAAAACCATAATGACAAGGTGGAAGAACCATTGACTCTAACGCACCAACATTCCAAGCACTTACCATCATTCTTCTACTATCTGGATTTGTTTTTAAATCATTGATTAAATTTTGGATTTGGTCAATTGGTTTTGGATTTAAATCCCAATCCCATCCTCTCCATTGTTTACCATATATTGGTCCTAAATCACCCCATTGTTTAGCAAACTCCTCGTTAGTTTTAATTTTTTTTATGAACTCATCTTTATTTAACTGCGATTCATTACCAAACCATTCTGTCATTTTGTTTTGATAGTTCTTGTAAGCATCTCCATCCCAAATGTGACAATTGTAATCTAATAAGAATTTGATATTGGTATCACCACGTAGAAACCATAGAAGTTCTGTAACCATAACATTCCACGCCATCTTTTTTGTGGTTAGTAACGGAAACCCCTCACTCATTTTATGACGAATCTGTCTACCAAATACAGATATTGTACCAGTACCGGTTCTATCCTCTTTCTTGATTCCATTATCTAAAATGTCTTGTAAGAGTTCTTGGTATTTTTTATCTATTGTATTCATATCATTCTAACTTTTAATAATTTAGTAAAATAGCTCGTTAATTCTTTCTGTCCAATTTCACCGTAATGTTGATCATCAATCTCCCCATTACTTTCTTTTTTTATGGTTGTAAATTGATTCAATCTATGTGCTTTATATTCTTTATTGAATTGTGTCCAATGAATAACATCAATGTTTTTGAAATGTAAATTTATAAATTCAATCCAACTATTCACTTCATCGGTGTATAGTGTTGAACTTCCTCTGTTGACCAAAACTTGTTCAACGGCATCGATTGTTACGTAACCTAAATCATCCATATGATTTTTCCAATTAGGAATTAGTGTAACCCACTTATCGTTAACGTCAACCAATCTAAATCTCACAACATCAGACCAACCTATAATAATCTTATCATCCTCTTTGATGTCTTTTGCACAACGACAAATGGATTCGAATATCTTATAGTTATCCGACCCATTTGTTGCCATATTAATGTGGTCCATTTTTAATTCTTCGGATAGTAACTCACCATATACTTTTGGTGTATATCCTTTCCAATCAATGTATTTCTTTGACCACTCGAAGTCTTCTCTAAATCTTTCGGTTAAACTATCACCGAATGTCCAAAGTTTACTCATTAATGTAATCAGATTTTCTTCCAACGTGTTTCCAACTCTCCCTTACTCGAGCTCTGAATTCATCTTCAACCGTCCTATCGTACTCCTCTCTTAACATACTGTAACGTACAAAATCTTTATACGCCGCTTTATGGTTTTCTTTAATGAAGTCTAAACCGAACTCATAATCTCTAATGATACCCTCACGTTTTTTTTCTAATGAATCAAATTCAGATCTTTCAATAGAACGTTCACTCACTAATGAATCAATCACATTTTGTAGTGAATCTTCTTTACACTCGTAAAGTTTAACTTCGATTGGTTGTTTTTGTTCATTGTAATTTTTGGTGAGTCCCCACGATAATAAAATTACAATTGCAATTAACATTATCAATAGTGTGCCATTTTTATTTTCCATAATTTGGGTTTTTTTGTGATTGTACGCCTGCTGTTATTTTTAACCATTGAAAATAAAATCCCCAAGCTGGAGATGTAACGAGTGATGTGTAAAGTTGTACGGGATTGTAGTAAAAAACAAATGTTGGAATGATATACCATTCTTTCTTACCCCAAGTAATGAAATAATCCACGTCCCATTTTGGTTCTTTATTCGTCATATAAAATTAATTTTTCGGTATCGTAATTTTGAATCTAACATGTGTTGATGTTTAGGTTCGATACAAAGATAATTGATAATTTTTAGAATATCATTAGTGTTTATAAAAATATTCTCATATATCACTTGTAATATTGGTAATGACGTAACTAATTCATTATTAGTGGTTAGGTAAATTTTTTGTTGGTTTATCTTATCTTGATTGTCTTTAATCCAACCATCGGAAACTGAATAAGATGTGTTGTATGAATCAACTTCCAATGAATAAGCCATACTAATTGCCGATTCATCAATGTCATTACGTACTAATCCGATAACCTTATCAAACTTATTGATTATTGTTGTAACATCGGTTTCATCTTTCCATTCGTTGATAACCATTTTGACAACGACATTATCCAATTCGTAAACCTGCCTTCTTGCTTCGTCAGTGTTATGAACTTTGTTGTGTGGTTCATGTATGAATGGGCAGTTTAATTCTTTAGATAACCAATTACCCAACGACTGTCCACCACATCTCTGACTAGCAATTATTAAGATTCTCATTCGTCATAATTTCCCGTTGTTCTTCTTAATAATCTATCAACCTCATCTTCTTTTTCCTTTAGTTCAACGATTCTAATGTAGTAATGTTTCTTATTGGCGTCGGGTTGATTAACCTTGACGTTTTTATCAAACCATTTACTAAACCAAGTTCCTTTGTAAACTAAAACCTGACACCTTTCATCAAACTCATCCGCATCATCTTTTTCCAATAATCCTTCTTCAATTAATTTTGATAGGATTAATTCTTTTACTTTTTGGTAGTTAGACATATCTTGTTCTAACTCTAATAATTGTTGATCCATGTTACTTTTATTTTAATTTTCTTCTTTGATTCCGTCAAATCGGTACTCAACATCATCACGATATGAAGTAACATCCTGTTGATGCTCAACACCATCACATTCATCCCAAGGACAATCTTCAACTTTTTGTAACGCTTCTTCTTCTGTTTCAGCCTCAACGTGAAGGGTCCAAGCCTCCTCCACATAACGTTCGGCAATAATAATAAATTTTGGCATATTTTATTTATTTTTAGGTTTTCTAATATAATCTAATACAATGTTAAATGACCCAAGACTAATTGCCCCCCATCCAAAATATTTTACCAAATCTGGGTTCGCACCTTTTAATCCGTATTTTTCAACTAAAATACCGGTGACAATCATCATTCCGTATATAATCTGTCTTAATTTCATATTTGAATTTTTACAAGTTTATGGCATTATTTCGAATATGCCAAATAATTATTATAATATGGTACACATTAACAACAAAACCTTTAACGCCGAATACCTATCAAACCCTGAAGAAATTGAGAGGGGTATGATGGGTAGAGAATCATTGGACGGTTGTATGGTTTTTAAAATGGGTAAGGGTCATCATTCATTTTGGATGAAGAATTGCCTTATCCCACTTGACATTGTTTTTGTTCTTAACAATCGAATCAATCGTATTCATTCCAATTGTCCTGTGGAGGACCCACACAAATTAACTTTACCACGTTACACAGGTATTGGTGACCACGTGATAGAGTTTCCCGCAGGAACTACAAAGGATTGGAAAGTAGGTGATCGTGTTGCAATGTATCTTGGTTCACCTCTGAATCCTGTTCGATAATTTCTTCAATAGGGTTATCATACTTCACTCTCGGTTTAACTTTTTCAAACACCCAAAAGTATGAATGATACTTACGAGCGTGTTCTTGTTTAGTCCATTTAGTTCCAAAACTATTGATACGAACATTCGAGGTTAAGATAAACAAATCTCTTGGATAGAAACCAAATTCTTGAGCCATAGTCATAACCATAACGTGAGTAAAGTGATTCTTACCACCCGATACGGTATCTTGACATTTCATTACCACAAATCCACCTTTCTCACAAACTCTATATAGTTCCTTTAATGTGTTGTAGTAATTGATTTTCAAATGGTTATACGATTCATAACCTTCAAATCGTTTAGCAATAATTGAACTACCTTCTTTATTACCACGATATGATTTACCCGCAATAACAAACGGTGGATCGTACATGATACTTTTCATCGAACCGTCACCAAATGGTAAGTTTTCAGAACTCGCCTCAACCACAGTTTCATTAATTGGGTAGATATCAGATTTGTTAATTGGTGATGGTAGGTCCTTCCAAAAATTTCCTTTTGAATATGTACAATCAAGGTCAAACTGTTCTATCTTATACAACTCCATGATGTTCTTAATTGCCTCATAGTTTGAATTGTAGACACTCTTTACAGGTTTAAAATCGTTTTCCATTGTTATTGTTTAATTATGTTTTTAATGTATGGGTAAATAAATTCTTCAAAGATTCTTTCGTGTGCATCTGAATCAAAGTGACCATCCGCAGGTATTGGTTTAATATCGTTTTTTTGTGTGAAATCAAATACAGAACTCGGAATAACATTCATTCGTTGTATGGTTTCAATATGTCCACTGTTTTGAGATAACTCTTCTAAATTATTAAACCAACTAAAAAATATTAATTTAACATTATGTAAATCACACAAATATTGCATATTCATCATCGTATGAAATATTTTATAGTTAAGATTGTAATCTGTCATAAAAAAATGATTGATTAATAAATCATCAATCTTAACATCTTTCCTTAACAATCTTTTTAAATTCTGTTCATTGTTATGGTTATTGAATGAATAATATGCAACATCACCAAAATTGTTTGGACTATGTAATCTCCACTTATCGTCGTGAGTTTTACTTTTTATATTAAATCCATAATGTTGATTACGAAAATTTTCATCATACCAATCATTTAACCCAACAACCATTCTACCCGACTGCGTTAACTGAACTACAAAATAATCTAAATCTTGATTATTTTCCAAAATATATTTCATTTTTTCAATATTCATTTCATTACCACCACCAGGTGATGATGATGAAATGATATCAGCATTAAATTTGTTCCCCATATATTTCCACCAAGGATTACCCCATGCTTCATTAGAATTTGAACAACCTGTTACACCAATTTTCATTAATCTACTTGATTTTATGATTCTTTTTTGTTATACTTTATTAAAATATAAGAAATAAAAATCAATAAACCAAAATATTTATAAAAAAACACAACTACTATGGGATGCGGATGTAAAAAAAGAAAGGCAGAAGCTGAAGCAGCGGCTGCGGCTCAAGCCTTGGCGGCTCAAAACCTAACAATTAGATTAACTGAAGTTAAGACACCAACCACTACGGAACCGTCAACAGATACTTCAAATCAACAAACTAACTAATACTTTAGATATCGGGTTTATTCCCGATATTTTTTAGGTATATCGTATATAAAAATATATATAAACAAATATGAAAGTAGATAAGAAGCTTACAAGTGTTCACGTATTAGAGGACAACTATAAGAAATTTAAAGTAAATGCAATCGACAGTAATTTAAACTTACAAAAGTTAGTTAACAGGTCTTTGGATTTATACAATAAGGACGAATCATTTAGAAATAAAATAAATAATTACACAGATTTAGCTGTTAGTGGATCAAAATATTAATATGAGTAAAAAGAAGATTTTATTATTGTCAGATGATTTAAGAATGACATCTGGCGTGGCAACAATGTCAAAAGAAATTGTGATGGGTACTTTACACAAATACGATTGGGTACAATTGGGTAGTGCGGTTAGACATCCTGAAGTTGGTAAGATTGTTGATTGTAATGATGATGTGAGAAATAGGACAGGTATTGAAGATGCTAATCTTACTATCATTCCAAGTAATGGGTATGGTGATATTGTTACACTTCGTAAACTAATAAAGGATTATAAACCTGACGCTATATTACATTTTACCGACCCACATTATTGGCAGTGGTTATATGATAATGAACATGAGATAAGACAACAATGTCCTATTCTTTATTACCACATATGGGATAACTTACCTGACCCACAATACAATAGAGACTACTACGAATCTTGTGATTGGATTGGTTGTATCTCTAAACAAACATACGGTATAACACATAGAGTTGGTAAAAGAACAGATAAACCAACATTTAAACCATTAGAGGATTGGCAAATATCATATGTCCCTCATGGTATTAATCCCGATGTATTTAAACCTTTGGATCTGGACTTAACTGAAATAAGAAACAACGTTTTTGGTGGTAGAACATTTGATTTTATTTTATTCTACAACAATAGAAACATTCGTAGAAAACAACCAAGTGATGTGATTCACGCATTTAAATTGTTTTGTGATAACTTACCTAAAGTAATGGCGGATAAATGTTTGTTATTAATGCACACAAGTCCAATTGACGAGAACGGTACGGATTTACTTGCGGTTAAAGAGGCAATCTGTCCTGACTATCAAGTTTTATTTACTAACACAAAACTTGAACAAGACAAACTAAATGAATTATACAACATTGTTGATTGTACAATTAATATTGCAAACAATGAGGGATTTGGTTTAACTACCGCAGAATCTTTGATGGCGGGTACACCAATTATTGTTAATGTAACAGGTGGTTTACAAGACCAATGTGGGTTTAATTTCACAGCAGATGATTACATTTCAATTGGTTCATTACATAATAAAAATAAGTCCAAACATTTAGTACAAGAAGGTGACTGGGTAGTTCCTGTTTGGTCAGTTGCAAATAACTTAAACGGATCGGTCCCAACACCATACATCTTTGATGATAGAGTTAATGCCGATGATGTTGCCAAATCAATTATGGCAGTTTATGATTGGGGTAGAGAGGGTAGAAAAGAAAGAGGATTAAAGGGTAGAGAATTTGCTATTGAGAACTTATCGGCAAAGTTTATGTGTGATAAGATGATTGAGGGTATTGACCAAACATTAAATAATTTTAAACCAAAACAAAGATACAATTTACATAAGATTATATGAGTAAACCAACATTATTATTTAGAGGACCAGTTAAAACAACGAGTGGATATGGTGCACACTCAAGAGACTTATTAGAATCATTATATCAAATGGATTTGTTTGATATTAAGATTGATAGTTGTGCATGGGGTGTTACACCAATGACAGCATTAGAAAAGGACAATCAATTTCACAATTGGATTGAGGATAACATAGTTAATTCATTCCAAGGGTTACCTGATTTATATGTTCAAGTAACCGTACCTAATGAATTTCAAAAGTTAGGTAGATTTAGTATCGGTATAACCGCAGGTATTGAAACAACAATTGCACCAAAAGATTGGGTGGATGGTTGTAATAGAATGGATTTAATTATTACTACATCAAAATTCTCAAAGGATGTTTTACTACAAACGGTATATAATGAGAATGAGAAAAACACAGGTAAATTAATTAAACAACATAGAATTGATACACCTATTGAAGTTTTATTTGAAGGGGTCGATACAAAGATTTATAACAATCAAAAAAATAATGACTTTAAATTAGATATTAAGGAAGATTTTGCGTATCTTTTTGTTGGACATTGGTTAAAAGGAGACATTGGTCAAGATAGAAAAGATGTTGGTATGTTGATTAGATGTTTTGTTGAGGCGTTTAAAAATGAGGAAGATAAACCAGCATTGATTTTAAAAACATCTTCGGCAAGTTTCTCAATTAAAGAAAGAGAATCATTAAGAAAGAAGATTGAGAATATCGTTTCCAATACACCAAATCCACCATCAATATATTTGTTGTTTGGTGAATTGACTAATAGTGAGATGAATGATTTATATAATCACGATAAAGTTAAGTCAATGGTATCAATAACAAAAGGTGAGGGGTTTGGTAGACCACTATTAGAATTTACAATGACAGGAAAACCTGTCATCGCATCTAATTGGTCTGGTCATAAAGATTTTCTACCAATGGATAAAGCAATTATGGTTGGTGGTGCATTAACTGAAGTACATGATAGTGCAGTGGATACATTTGTATTGAAAGGGTCCAAATGGTTTACCGCAAATTATAATGAAGTGGTTCAAGTGTTACAGTTGGTTAAGAAAGATTATGATACATTCTTAACTAAATCTGAAACATTACGAATTGAAAACGAAGAAAAGTTTTCATTGGAAAAAATGAAAGATAAATTTAAAAATATTATTGATCCATTTACTAAAGTTCCACAAGAAACTAAATTAGTATTACCAGTATTAAATAAAATTAAATAACATGTCAGAAGAAGAAATTGAAATTTATAATCCATGTGAATGGGTGGTTCAATTTGATGAGGATGAACCGCAGGTGTTTGCAAGTACAAATGAAGAAGATACCGAAGAACAACCAGAAATTAACATAACATTACAAAACACAAGTGAGTCACACTTGATTTTTGAAGATACTAAAACCGGAAAAACATTTAGAATATATGCAAGACCAAAATCAAAATAAAACAGAACAAATATTAAGTGGACCTGTATTTGATTTTATCATTAAAGAAAGTCAAATCAATAAAGAAGTTTGGAACTACAATGGTGGGATGATAGATGGGAGATCAGAGATTAACTTTGAAAACTCAAAGAAGGGTGTGAAGTTCATGTCAGATTTCTTAATTGAATCTCAACCAAAAGTAATCATTGAAACCGGTACTAACTATGGTTCATTCAGCCAAGTATGTTACAATAGTTTAGATGAATTTGAATTACATACTTGTGATTTAGTTGAAGACTCTCAAAGATGTGTTGATGTTATCAATGAAACATATGGAAAAAACAATGTAACATTTTATAACGAACACAGTTGGGATTTTTTACGTAAACTGATTGCGTCAGGTAAACAAATTGATATGGCTTGGTTAGATAGTACCCACACGTATGAATATCTTTTACAAGAGATGAAGTTTGTTTCACAAATGAATGTACCATATATCGTCGTTGATGACTTTTGGTGGGTAAGAGGAATTCAATTAGCAATCTTTGATTTCTTAAAAGAAAACGAGAACTATAAATTCTACTCTTATAGTAATAATAATGCTCAAATAGGATCAATAGTTGTACTAAAATTAGTGTAATGTCATTTAAGTTTTTTCAAAAAGGAGACGACAACGGGTTCTTACGTTTAGAACCAATACAACAATTAACATTGACAAGATTTAATCCTGAAAATGTTGAGTTTTGTTTTCAATTTGGTGACGAGGAGCCGGTTGTGTTTGCAACAGGTCCTAACACTTGTACCATTAATTTATCCACACAATCGAACTCTAACGTGACATTCAACGATAATGATAGAGTCTTTAAATTATTTGCAAGGGAGAGACAAAATGGTTAGAGATTTTAAATTCTTTCATGGTCACTCGAGAAAATTGCGAGCAGTGTGGATGCCCGAAACAGATGGTAGAGAATATTATGATGTTACAGAACAACTAACGAGACATTTGTCAAATAACATTGCTGAAGAAATTGATAACGAAATAATAAGAACTTTAGTAAGAAGAATAAATGGTGGTGGTAACGACAATGGTGATTATTTAAACTACTGGTTAAATATGGGAGGACAAAGAGCATGAGATGTGAAAAACATACTTGGGACACAAAAGATGCCGAATGGTGTTGGAGGTGTGAAGAGTTAACAATACAAGAAAATAAACAAAAATATGAAGATAAGTTACGCAATCACAGTTTGCAACGAATTGGAGGAGATAAAGACATTAGTCCCATTCCTACTGAAGAACAAAAGAGTTAATGATGAGATTGTAATTCTCTATGATGAAAAGAATGGTAACCCTGAAGTTTTAGAATACTTACTACCTTTCAACATCAAACCAAATGTTCAAACATGGAGAGGATTATGGTGGAACAATAACTTTGGTGATTGGAAAAATAAACTGAATGAATATTGTTCAGGTGATTACATTTATCAACTCGATGCTGATGAAATGATTAGTGAGTATATGGTTAAAAATCTACATCAAATTTTAGAAATGAATCCTGATGTAGATTTAATTTTTGTACCACGTATCAATACCGTCCAAGGTATCACTCAAGAACACATCAATCAATGGAGATGGAACATAAATGAAAAAGGTTATGTAAACTTTCCCGACAGACAAGGTAGAATATACAAAAAGGGAATGAGTTGGTACGGTAAAGTACACGAAAGAATTATAGGTGGTGGTAAATTCTCATCACTACCTGACGATGAAGAATATTGTATTCAACATCATAAGACAATTCAACGTCAAGAAAAACAAAACAAATTTTACGGTAGTATATGAAAATATTAATAACAGGTGCGGCGGGACTATTAGGTTCAAGACTTGCCGATTATATAATTAAAAACCAACCGGATGTTGAATTGGTTGGTATTGACGATTTAAGTGGTGGGTATTTTGAAAACATTAATCCAAAGATGGAATTTTGGAAAATGGATTTAGTTAAGGGTGATTTAGATAAATGTTTTAAAGAACATAACTTCGATTACGTTTACCATTTCGCAGCATATGCCGCAGAAGGTTTGTCACCATTCATTAGAAATTATAACTACCAAAACAATTTAGTTGCAACCTCACGTATCGTTAACAATTGTATTAAGTACGGTGTTAAAAGATTAGTGTTCACATCATCAATGGCCGTGTATGGTAACGCAATTCCACCATTTGATGAAGATTACACACCTAACCCGATTGATCCATATGGTATCGCTAAGTACGCCTGTGAAATGGATATACAAGTTGCCGGTCAACAACACGGATTGGATTGGTGTATTATTCGTCCACACAACGTTTACGGTATCAAACAGAACATTTGGGACAAGTATCGTAATGTGTTAGGTATTTGGATGTACCAACACTTAAACGGTCAGGATATGACTATATTCGGTGATGGAGAACAAAAGAGAGCGTTCAGTTTCATTGATGATTGTTTAGAACCGTTATGGAAGGCATCCATCAATGATAATTGTTCAAAACAGATTATAAATTTGGGTGGAACAAAGTACACAACCATTAACGAAGCTAACAACATTTTAAAAGAAGTTATTGGTGGTGGTAACACAACGTATCTTGAACAAAGACACGAGGTTAAGACCGCACATCCAACTTGGCAAAAATCAATTGACTTATTAGACTACAAAGATAAGACAACACTACATGAAGGATTGTCTATTATGTGGGAATGGGCAAAAAGACAACCAAACCGTGAAAGATTTGTATGGAAAAATTACGAAATTGATAACGGAATCTATGAATTTTGGAAAAAATAGTGTATATTAATGAATATGAAAAAATATCTAGTTATAACAGCAATCACAGGTGGTAAAGATAAGTTACTTGACCCACCAGTTGTGTTTGATAATTGTGACTACATTGCCTTTGTTGATAAAAAACAAGACGGTGTCAATGTGTGGGAACAAAGAGAAGTTTTAAAGTTTTCGTCAATCGATAATCTTTTTAACAGAAGAAACGCAAAACCCTATAAAATATTATCATCAATTATGTTTCCACAATATGAATACATCATATGGGAAGATGGTAATCATCAATTAAAAAAGGACCCCGATTTAATCATTGAGGAGTACGGTTCTGATGTTGATTTCTTGTTGTTCAAACATCCCGATAGAAAATGTCTTTATCAAGAGATGAATGCGGTTGTTCAATGGCAATTAGATTATCCTAACAACATTGAAAATCAATTCAGATTATATAAGTCTCTTAATATGCCTGAACAATATGGTCTATTTGAGATGTCGACATTCATTGTTAAGACTACAGATGCGGTTAAAGAATTACAACTAATGTGGTGGGAACAAATTTGTCGATTTAGTTCTCGTGACCAAATTAGTTTACCTTTCTGTCTATGGAGAATGGGTGATAAAATTAAAAAGAAAAGATTAAAAGGATTTGCCAACCTATTCAGTATGGATGGTGAGAATAAAGGAAACGAATATTTCGAAGACCAAGGAAGACACGCAAAATATTAATATGAAAACAATTATAAACTACTCAACAAGTGGATTAGGTAATAGATTAAGACCTCTTTCATCTTGTTACGCAATTTCAAAACATTCAGGTAGAAAATTAAAAGCTTATTGGGATAACATCACACCAAATGGATGTTTAGCTCCGTGGCATGAATTATTTGAGAATGAGCTTGAGATGATTTCATTAGATGAAATGGAACAACTAAACGACTGTCTACTATTAACTGAAGGTGGACCGGGTCATGGATTCGAAAGAGAAGAATCTAAATTTGGAAGATCAACATTAAAGAAGTTGGCACAAAAGAATCCGTATCGTAGTTACGATTCATTTAGTTATGATGATAAACAAGACAATATTATCTTCTATCACAATAACTTCTCACGTAATGTTAGTAATGAAGACACATTTGAGTTCTTACATAACTTACAACCAATTAAGAAGATTCAAGATAAGATTGACCACTATGTTGGTGAGTTAGGATTAAATAAAAACGTATTAGGTATTCACGCACGTGGTACAGACTTTGGTGTTGGTGCAGTTAGTTATGTTAATGCGGTTAGAGACATTCTAAAGAATGAACCTGATGTTAAGTTTTTCTTATCAACTGAAGATCCCGATATTGAGAATATTATGATGGAATTATATCCTAACAATATCATTACTCGTAAGAAAGAGAATTATATTGTTAGAACTGATACATCGTTACCGTGGAATAATCACAATAGCTTCGCCATCACAACAGAATCAGCACAAGAAGCTGTGGAAGATATTTTTTTATTGGCACACACCACATTAACCATAGCACATCCAATGAGTAGTTTTGCGGAGATTGCTAATATCATTTCAAACAAATTTAAATAATGGAAGCACCAAGTAATTTTATCTTCGTTTCATCTCTTAACGCAAGATTATATAATCATAGAGAAAATTCATTTACAAGATACGTACCACAGTCGTTTCCAAATAATAGATGTATTCTTTACCATGAGAATTCATTTGACCAGTCTAATAACAATGAGTCAATCGATTTAGATGAGATGAAGGATTTAACTAATTTAGAATTAATCGATTTATTTGAAGATTCACCTTGGTTAGAATCATTTTTAAAAGAATCACCATTCAAAGATTGTTATAAGTCTGGCAATTATTATATGGTTAACTCACCGTTTTGGTTTAGAAAAGTTGTTGCAATCGCAAGAGCCATTGAGAAATTAGAAATTGGTGATGTGATGGTTTGGGCGGATTGTGATTCATATGTTACTCAAGAATTCACGGATGAATTTTATGAGTATCAAAAGAAACACGATTGGTTAGCGATTTTAAGACGTAACGATTGGATTGAAAGTGGATTTCAATTCGTTAACATTAATGAGACCACTAAAGAATTTGGTAAATTCTATTTAGATTATTTCTTATCAGGTGACGTATTTGATAAGGAACCAGAATGGGCAGACAATTGGGTATTGGATGCGTGTTTTAAAAACTTTAATAAAGAAATGAGTGTGAGTGGTTTAAATTCATCGTTTGGTTGCCCAATCAACATTATGGATTATATATCACACGCAAAAGACCCATTAAAAGAAGTAAGAGCTAAATTTAAAATATAATGATTAATAAAGAAAATAATATAAGATTTGGTGATGTTAATTTAAAATTAATTGATTTAGAATCAAGTGAGACGTTACATCATTTAGAAAGAGAAATCTGTGGTAATGATGAATATAAATTAAAAGATATTGAATTAAATGACGGTGACGTGATTGTAGATATAGGAGCAAACGTTGGTATTGTTAGTATCTATTTGGCAAAACGTTTTCCAAACGTGAAAATATTATCATATGAAGCTCACCCACACACTTATTCGAATTTTTTAAAGAACATTGAGGCAAATAATGTGAAGAACATCATACCACATAATTTGGCTGTTTATTCAAAAGATAACGAAACATTAGATATTACGTTAGATGTTATTAATACAGGTTCATCAAGTTGTTTTAAAAATGATGAAGGTCAAATAACTGAAACCATACCTACCATATCTTTGGATACAATCATAACCAATAACAATATATCAAGTATTAGATATTTGAAAATTGATTGTGAAGGTGCGGAATTTGATATATTGGAAGGTTCCAAATTAATCCACGAAATTGAAGTACAAGACATAGGAATTGAAATCCATTCATTTATGAAGTCTCACGGAAAAGATGTGGAATCGTTAACAGAATTAGTAAAAAAAATAAGCATAAAAACCCCTAAAATTAAAATATATGGAAAGTAAAGTACCTCAAGAAATGTACGATGGCTATTCGATGAATGGCAAAGTGGAAATACATGAGCAATACGTTATGAGCGGTTCAGACCGTAGATTGTATCATTATTCCGAAGAATTAGTTAACAGATTTGTTGACATGGGTAATAAAAGACAAGTGTCACACTACCCCGAAACCGATAGATGGTTTTACGACGCTTTAGATAAGCATAACATCGAACAAAAACAATATCTGATTATAGGTTCAGAAGAACCTTACTATGAAGGTATTGCAATTAGTAGACGTGCAACAGTAACTATGGTTGAATATCAACGAGTTACATCAAGTCATCCATTCTTAACAACAATGACAGTTGAAGAATTTGAAAAAGAGGACTATCAATATGATGGTGCAATTTCAATTTCATCAGTTGAACATTCAGGTCTTGGTCGTTACGGTGATCCTTTAGATCCTGATGGTGATTTAAAGTCAATGAAATTTTTACACGGTAAATTAAAACCAGGTGCATTATTATTCTTATCAGTACCAATCGGTAAAGACCAAATTTTATGGAATGCTCACCGTGTATATGGTAGAGAAAGATTCCCATTATTAATTGATGGTTTTAAAATCATCGAGACTTACGGATTAATCGATAGTGATTATGATGTGGATGAGAATTTAAGAAGAATTAATGGTAAGAGACCACATAGAGAAGGGTGTAATGGTGGAGCACATCAACCGATTTATGTATTAAAACGAATCTAATATGGAGAAAATATATTCAAAAGTACAACCGGATAAATTATTACACATGATTGTTCGTAAAGAAGAAATCAAACCAGGTCGTGTGGATATTGTATCTGAAGAAAATTTTATTCAGTGTTCAATGTTGAATATGGAGAAAGGTAAAACTTTCAAACCCCATAAACACATTTGGAAAGAGAGAACTCGTAATGTGATTGCACAAGAGAGTTGGGTTGTTATTCAAGGTAGTGTTAAATGTATCTTTTATGATTTAGATGATACTATTATTGCGGAACCAATCTTATACCCAGGTGATTCAAGTTTCACATTAGAAGGTGGTCACAACTATCTTATTATGGAAGACGACACATTAGTTTACGAATATAAAACCGGACCTTATGAAGGTCAGGCAATGGACAAAACATTTTTAGAATAATGAAATTACATTTAGGTTGCGGAAAAAGAGACTTCGGTCCAGAATGGATTAGTATTGATGGGGGAGATTTCCCCCACTTACATTCCCACGACATTACTACATTACCTTTTGAGGACAATAGTGTCGATTTAATCTACTCATCACACGTACTTGAATACTTTGACAGAGTTGAGGTATTGGACGTCTTAAATGAGTGGAAAAGGGTGTTAAAACCTAATGGTACCTTAAGATTAGCGGTACCTGATTTTAGAGCAATGGTTAGGTTGTATCTAAACAATGGATATCCTTTGGAATCATTCTTGGGACCAATCTTTGGTAAGATGCCAATGAGTGAACAAACAATTTATCATAAAACAACTTACGATTTTGATTCACTTCAAAAAGTTTTAGAATCTGTGGGATTTAATAATGTAGAAAAATATGATTGGAAGACGACCGAACATAGTGCTCATGATGATCATTCTCAAGCGTATATACCACACATGGATAAGGAAAATGGTACATTAATAAGTTTAAATGTTGAATGTGTTAAACTTGTTTAATTCAAATATTTTACATATATTATAACATATGAATTTTGAATCAGTAACAAACTTTGAAAAGGAGATTGCCAAATTTTTTGGGTCTCCTTTTGCCATTGCTGTGGATAGTTGTACTCACGGCATCGAATTGGCATTAAGATATACAGGTGAAAAACAAATCCTTGTACCAAAAAGAACTTACTTATCGATTCCATTTTTAGCAAATAAAATGGGACTTGATTTGTTTTGGAAAGACGAACAATGGGTTGATTACTATTATCTTACACACAACATAATCGATGCCGCGGTTCTTTGGAAGAAGGACAGTTACATACCAGGAACATTTATGGGATTAAGTTTCCAATTCCAAAAACATTTATCATTAGGTAGAGGTGGTATGTTATTAACTGACAACGAAGAGGCTGCGATTCAAATAAAGAAGATGTCATATGATGGTAGATTACCTAACATTCCATGGAGAGATCAAAACATTGACACATATGGTTACCATTATTATATGACACCTGAAACCGCAGAGAACGGTTTAAATAAACTACCAAAGGCAATTGAAACTGAACCTAAACAATGGGTTGTAACTGATTGGCCTGACCTAACGGAAATGAAAATTTTTAATTAATGAAAAAAAGAGCACTTATCACCGGTATCAACGGAATGGATGGTTCACATTTAGCGGACTTACTATTATCGAAAGGATACGAGGTATTTGGGATGGAGAGAAGGAAGTCAAGTGAAGATAGAATTAATACATCACACTTGATTGATAAAATTACATTTTTGAAAGGTGACTTAACTGACCAAAATTCTTTGGTTAGATGTATTAAAGAATCTCAACCACATGAGGTTTATAATTTAGCATCACAATCATTTGTTGCTGACAGTTGGACAACTCCTGAATCAATGGGTAACACCACGGGATTGGGTGTATTGAGAATGTTAGAGGCAATTAGAGAGTATGGTGATAAAGATGTTAGATTTTATCAAGCATCGTCATCTGAAATGTTTGGTAAGATGATTGAGAATCCCGCAAAAGAAACAACATCATTCTACCCACGTTCACCATACGGTGTGGCAAAACTTTATGGACATTGGATTACCAAAAATTACAGAGAATCATATAACATGTTTAACTGTAGTGGTATCTTATTCAACCATGAGAGTGAGAGAAGAGGAATACAATTTGTAACCCGTAAGATTACCGATGCCGTTGCAAAGATACATTTAGGATTAGCTGACAGTGTTTCATTGGGTAACTTAAAAGCGTTACGTGATTGGGGTTATTCTCCTGATTATGTGGAAGGTATGTGGTTAATGTTACAACAAGATGAACCAGATGATTATGTGTTATCTACAGGTGTAACAAGAAGTATTGAAGATTTCTTAAACGAATCATTTGCCGTTATTGGAATTACGGATTGGTCTAATTATGTAAAGGTAGATGAGAGATATATGAGACCCGCAGAAGTTGACGTCCTTAAAGGGGATTCATCAAAAGCACATGAGAAATTAGGGTGGGAACCTAAAACATCATTCCCTGAATTAGTGAAGCGAATGGTAAATAATGATATTGAACTTTTAAAAAACACAAAATAGAATGAAGAAAGCGTTTATTACCGGTATTGCCGGACAAGATGGTAGCTATTTGGCTGAACACTTATTAGATTTAGGTTACGAAGTACATGGTATTGTACGTAGAAACTCAACACCTGAACATCAGGAAAATCGTATAGGTCATTTAGATGATAAAATAAAAACATACTACGGAGATTTAATTGATTATTCTACATTACATAGATTATTAACAGATATTCAACCTGATGAAATTTATAACATCGGTGCACAATCACACGTAAGAATCAGTTACGATATTCCAATTTTCACAACACAGTCAAACGCAGTTGGTGTGTTGAACATTTTAGAAGCATATAAGACGTCATGTCCTAATGCTAAATTTTATCAAGCATCATCATCTGAAATGTTTGGTTCGGCAGTAGACGAAGATGGATTTCAAAGAGAAACAACTCGTATGAATCCTGTGTCACCTTATGGTTGTACTAAAGTATTCGGTTACAACATTGTTCGTAACTATCGTAATGCTTTTAATTTGTTTGCTACTAACGGTATCTTATTTAATCACGAGTCACCAAGACGTGGTTCAAACTTTGTAACTAACAAAGTTGTTAAAGCGGCAGTTAGAATCAAGTTAGGTTTACAAAAAGAATTGGAAATTGGTAATATGGATGCCTATCGTGATTGGGGACACTCAAAAGATTATGTACGTGCAATGCACATGATTATGAACCACACAGTTGCCGATGACTTTGTCGTTGCAACAGGTGAGAGTAGATCTGTACGTGATATGTGTAAGTACGTGTTTGGTCAATTAGGATTGAACTATGAAAATTACATCGTACAAAATCCTAAATTCTTAAGACCTGAAGAGTTACCATACTTAAAAGGTGATTGTACGAAAATTAAAGAAACGTTGGGTTGGAAACCAGAATACACATTTGAAAGTATGATGGATGAAATGATTCAACATTGGATGGAAATTTACAAAGCTTAAGATGAAAATATTAGTAACAGGTGGTGCCGGTTTTATCGGCACCAATTTAATTAAAAGATTGGTATCTGAAGGTCATGAAGTGACGTCGGTAGACAACTATTCAACAGGATTAAAGACTAATCATATAGTTGGTGTCAAATACATAAATCAAGATATTAGTTTTAGATATATTGATTGGTCAGTATATGACGATTTTGAAGTTGTTTATCATTTAGCGGCAATTGCTAGAATACAACCGTCATTTGAAAAACCAATGGATTATTTTAAAACAAATGCGAATGGTACAATGTATCTTGCGGAATTTTGTGTTAGAAAAAATATTCCATTAATATATGCGGGTAGTAGTTCTCACCATAGTGGTAAGTTCAAAAACCCTTACACGTTTAGTAAAGATATCGGTGAAGAAGTTATTCAGTTGTATCAAGAACATTTTAATTTAAAATCATCAATTGCAAGATTCTATAACGTATACGGTCCACATCATTTAAAGAGTGGTGGGTACTGCACATTAATTGGAGCTTGGGAAAGTTCAATCGAAAGAGGTGAGTTATTAACTATTCATGGTGATGGAACTAAACGTAGAGACTTCACACACGTGGAAGATATTGTAGATGGTTTAATCAAGATACATGAGAAAGATGCGTGGGGTTATGAGTTTGAATTAGGAAGAGGGTTCAATCATTCTGTATTGGATATTGCCAATATGTTTGGTAAACAACATATCTTTGCAGATGATAGACCAGGTGAGGCTCAAATTACTTTATGTGAAAGTAAATTGGCAAAAGAAGTATTGGGATGGGAACCCCAAATGAATATTGAAGATTACATCAAAGATTATTTAAATAAATGAATATAAGTTTTGTTTTAGCGGTCTATAATAAATTAAATCTAACAAAAGAATGTTATAGATATCTTCGTGAGTTATATCCCGAAGCACCATTAGTAATTAGTAGTGGTGGTTCAAGTGATGGTACTAAAGAATGGTTAGAATCATTAGATGATGATTTTCTTTCTTATATTCACGATGACGATAGATTAACATTTTCCGAAACATATAACGCGGGTATCAAAATTGTTGACACAGATAAGTTAGTTCTTATTCATAATGATATGGTTATAGGTGAAGGATTTTTAGAATCGATTGAAAGACTACTACAACCTAATATGTTGTTATCATATACAACAATAGAACCCCCAATTTTTAGAGGACATAAAAGACCGGGTAAAGTATTATTGGATTTAGGTTCCGGTTTTGAAAACTTTGACAATTATCAATTCAACAATTATGTTCAACAATGGAAAGACAGTAACAATCTATATAATGGTGCTGTCTTCTTTATGAGTGGATATAAAAATATGTTTGAAGATGTTGGTATGTTCGATGGATTTAGTTTTGTCCCTTGTTTTTGTGAGGATGATGATTTCTTAATCAGAGCAAAATTAAAAGGATATGATTTAAAAACTTGTGACTCTGCCGTTACATATCACTTTGTTTCACAAACATCAAGATTTAGTGATGATATGATAAATAATAGACAACTAATCGAGATGTCGTCAAATAGAAACTTTGTTAGAAAATGGGGAATACCTATCATGGCGTTTAATGAATTAAGATATTGGGAAGACCAATCATTTAATTATAAGACGTTCACTATGGGTTTGCAAACTTCATTCAGAAATAGATTATACGAAATTGAACCATTCTTCGATAAGATTGAATTAACGTCAATTCCTGACGATTATATTGAGAATGAACAAAAGAATACTCGATATGATTTAAGGTCCAAATTTACCCTACCAGAGACTTCTGACGTTATGGTTTATGAAACCGCACCATTTACAGATTCGGATATACAAGTATTATACAAATTAAGATTATCAATACCACACTACGAACCAGGTGAGTATCAAATCGGTAATATGTTAATAGAAATTAAACGTAAAGTTTAAGGTTTCATATTTGTTGAAACCAAGTAGTAATTACCTGTATAATATCCCGCAGTAACATCATTAAAACTTAAATTACCTAAAGTATACGGATTTGCAAATGTGTATCCACCAAATAAGTTATATGCGGTATAATCACCGTTTGGTTCACTAAATAAATCATCACGTAACCACCATCTACCACCGTCTTTAACTCTATGTGCGGTTGATCCACTACCAGGTGCCGCAGATGGATTATACCACGGTGATCTCATTATAACGTTAGTATAATTACCCGCAGTCGTTGCATATACACCATATGTTGTTTGAAAATAATCACTATAAACACCAGATGGTCTTGCATTTGTTACAGCATTTGACATTGCTCTCCAATGCCATTTACTTCTTGGCATAACTAAATCTAAACCTAAAGACGTACCACCATTACTTACGTTAACAGCATTAACTGATGGACCTGCGGTAATAAAATAGAAATCATAACCACCACCCTCTTCATCCATATCAACATACATTTGAAGTGCGTTTGGCATATTTTCAGATTTAATCCAATATGTTCCCGTAGGTTTACTTGGGTAATTTAATTTCAAGTCCCAACCTGAACGTGCGGGAAATGAAGAAGAACTACCATCACCATAATTGTGTTTAATACCCGAACCATCGTAGTTGATGGTCGTTGATAATAATGTATTTCCGTTTAAGTCTAATCCTGCCATAACTATAAATATATTAGATACCAAATCTACCTCTATCAGCGTTAAAGTTTTGCATAATTTCAGTTGTTGTTAATACCCTGTTATATAATTTTACTGAAGCAATTCTACCCGCAAAATATCGAGGTATCCACGTTGCCCCACCAATTATAATTGGGTCGGCTGTGTTAGGTAATGTTGTGGGTAATGTTCCACTTACTGTGGCGTATGAAGATTGTGTCCCATTAACATATGTTCTCAATTGAGTGCTAGTTTGTGCCACACCGACAACGTGGTTCCATTGATTTAGTGTCACAGTGCTTGTAACTGTATCAACATATGTATCGGCACCAGTTGATGACCAATCGAAATACAACTGACCCGTTCCTGAAACATAAAATCTTGGGTTGTCGGGATATGTTCCACTATCTGAAGTTCCTCTTGTTAGGAATTCACCCGCCGCGGTTGGGTATACCCATATTTCATATGTTGCACCTGTAGGTGTGTTGTATAATGAATTATATGGTAATGTAACATAATCGTTTGTACCATCAAAAACTATACTACCACCATTTGCGTAAGAAAAAGTAGGACCATTTGTTAATGTACCTTTACCATACGATGTGGATAAATCATTCCACTGATTCGCACAAGATGTGCACCCCGGATTACTTGAGTAATATTGGCACCCATATCCACAATCATAATATGCGGTATCGTAGTAAGAATAACTACGACCAGCATCAAGCCATAAAACTAAACCGTTTTTAACTACGTTTGGATAATTCGTGATGACCGCACTTGTATTCGTGAGTCCCGATAATATTATATTTCCGTTTATATCTAATGGCATGTTTATAAATATAATTAAACACCAAACCTTGTTTTAGTTGCATTATAAATTTGGGCAACCTCGTGTCTTTGTAGTGCTCGATTATATATTAAAGTTAAACCTATTTTACCATTAACATAGTACGCATTTATACCAATATCACCACCTATAGATAGGTTAGTCGTATTGTAATAATTACCACCGGCCGGTGTAGTTGATGTTATTTCATCAAAGTTATTTTTTATTATTGTTTGTGTATTTGAACTTCTATCTAATATACATGTAAACATTGCCCACGTATTGAAAGTATACGTAAGATATCCCGTATCAGTTCTTGAACCCGCATCGTTACCTAACATAAATTTAACACCAAGTGGATTATTGACCCCTAAATAATACCCATTTGACCCCCCGTTTCTTTTACCTACCCATAAATCCCAACCATCACCACCATTACTTGGATCAGAGTTACCCCAAACAACAATACTAAATGAACCTGTGTTTGGGTTTATTGTAGATGAATTCGTTACAGATATATAATCATCCACACCATCAAAAACTATACTACCACCATTACCACTATTAAATGTTGGTCCGTTTGTTAAAGTCCCCGTATTAGAGTTACCAGTTAAATCTGTAATTGATGTGCCACTTCCAATATATGAATCAACATCAGCAATGTCAAAATGTAAAGTTGCACCATCTGTGATAACCTTATTTTTTAGTACGTTACCACTTGCGGATACGTCCGCAGACTCGATTACATTTCCATTTATGTTTATAGGCATATTAATAAATACAATTACAATCCAAATCTACCCCTATCCGCATTATAGTTTTGCATAACTTGTGTTGCTGTTAATGCAGTGTTATAAAATTGTACAACAGATATTAATCCTTGATATGCATAACCACCACCTGCGGACCAATAACCAATTTTTAAACCTTGTGACCAGTCTGCAGTACCTGTTGTTGATTGTTGACCTTGATATATACCTTGTCTATATATTGAAACGTTTGAACCGTTATAAACAACACTGTAATAACCCCAAGTACCTAACGATATTGTAGTTGGTTTAGAATAGTAATATTCACCTGTCGCACCTCCGTGAGTGTAGAACCAACTATTATCACCATACCAATAAAACGCAGTGCTTGTTCTACCAGCAATTGGCATTCTATTTTCAGCATCTCTTCTTGCCCAATATGAAATAGTATAACCCGTTAATGTTCCAAAGTTTTGATTAACCTCAACAGAATCGTTTGTACCATCAAAATTAATACCTCCACCATTAGTGTAGGAGAATGTTGGACCATTTGTTAATGCACCTTTAGCGTATGTTGTAGATAAATCATTCCATTGATTTGCACAAGAAGTACACCCCGGATTACTTGAATAATATTGACATCCGTATCCACAGTCGTAATATGCGGTATCATAATAAGAATAACTACGACCAGCGTCCAACCACAATATCAAACCATTTTTTACAATGTTCGGATAGTTTGTGATTATACCACTTGTGTTGGTTAATCCCGATAATATTATATTTCCGTTTATATCTAATGGCATATCACTTTTATTTAGACACCATATCTCCCTCTTTCAGTTTGAAAATTTTGGGAAATTTCATGTCTTTCTAATACTCTATTATATCCTTTAACTATACCAATCCTACCAGTATATGGGGAAGTTGGTGAACCGTAGGCCGCACCTATATTAAATTGTCCAGTACCGGTGTATTGGTTTTCAACTGTTGCCCCCGGCGTTTGTTTTATGGTGTTAGCAAAAAATTGTTTTTTATATGTTGTCCCGTTATATGTAAAAACCCAATGAAGCCAAGTGTTTGAGGATGGTCTGTAGTTTTCTTGGTAATCATTATCGTTAGAGTACATTCCATAAATCATTCCTCTAGAACCGGTTTGATAAATTATATGTAAACCATTATTCGTACCTGTCGTACCTTGTCCGAATATACCAAAAGATGTTGCATCCGTCATATAAACCCAAGCTTCTAAACTAAAACCACTAGTTAGTGTTAAACTAGCGATACTTGCATATCCTGTACCTGTTGATGCTATTGACCCACCATTACTACTATTAAATGATGTAGATGTTAAAGTGAAATTTCTACCATTACCCGATAAATCGGTCCAAGTTGATCCAGAACCACCATATGAATCCACATCCGCAGCATCCACATAGAATAACATACCATCGGTGATTATTTTGTTTTTAAAAACATTTCCACTCGATGATACGTCAGTTGATTCAATAATATTTCCATTTATATTTAATGGCATTACATATTTTCAATTGGGGTTGTCCACTCACTTGTTGACAATATAGTTATTATTTCTGAATGTGTGTATTCTTGTGATTTAGAATGAACCGCATTTACCGATGTTGGCATAATACCTTCATATTTTACAAATGTTTTTGTTCCATCTACCGATTTTCTTAATGTATCGGCAGATGTTTCCATTACTTGTAAAAAATTAATCTTATTAATTTCTGTACTATCAAAAATCACATATCTTCTATTGTCCATATTACTCTGGGTTTTTAGCCGGCGCAGTTGACGGGTCAACCTCCGTTATATTAAATGTGTATACTTTATTTCTTTTATTGTTATATAGGAATAAGTCATCTTCACCCTCAACAATTGTCCAATCACCGATTGAGTTTCTTAAACTTAAGTCACCCGTATATATTGTTGACCATCTAAATGATGTTGACCCTAAATTATATGTGTTTGTTGTACCAGGTAAAACATTACCCGTCACACTTAATGTAGAACCGTCGAATTGTAAATTAGCCTCCCCTTGAATTAATCCCGCGGTACCTGTTGCAGTTATAACATAGTTGTTTGTGTTTGAATTGATTGTTGCCGCACCTGATGATCCTGAACTACCACTTGATCCACTAGTTCCTGATGAACCACTACTTCCACTAGTTCCTGAAGAACCTGAACTACCTGAAGTTCCTGAAGAACCGCTTGACCCAGATGTCCCTGAACTACCTGACGTTCCTGAAGATCCCGAAGAACCTGAGCTTCCTGATGTTCCACTTGACCCTGAAGAACCGCTAGTTCCTGAAGAACCATTAGAACCTGAAGTGCCCGATGTTCCTGAAGAACCACTTGTACCTGAAGAACCACTACTTCCGCTAGTTCCCGAAGAACCGCTAGACCCTGATGTTCCACTCGTTCCAGATGTTCCACTTGTTCCGGCTGTTCCTGATGTACCACTAGTTCCTGATGAACCCGAACTACCTGAAGTTCCACTTGTACCGGACGTTGCTGCAGTATATGATGTTCCGTTAATGAATAATGAACCTGTTACAGATAAACTACCCGCAACACCAATAGCACCACTACTTTCAGTAATAATTGAATTATCAAGGTGGTCACCACCAACTGATTTAGGTATTTTACCTGACGTTAAAGCAACCTCTTCACCTAATGAACCCGAATTTCTTGGTCCCGAAAGTAACATACCACCACTATATGATGAACCACTTGCATTTTGATATATGAATCTATTGTTTAACGAATCCCATAAGAATGATGCAGTTGCATTTGAGGAACCTGAATCATATATTTTTAAACCACCGAATCTTTCTGATGGTTCATTTACGTTTACTGAAATATATGAAGTATCAACATTTAATTGTGATGATGTTACATATGTGATTGATGCCGAACCTAAAACTGTAAAATCTTGAGTTACAACTAAAGAACCTGTTATATATTGATTACCAACTAATTTTAAATTATTCCCATCAAATGTTAAATTTGTCTCTGCTGTAACATTTGGTGAGGATCCGTTTAATGTTAAAATACCATTATCTTGTGTGCCCGTCATTGTCACGGTTCCCGATGAACCTGAAGATCCTGACGTTCCACTTGTTCCTGAAGACCCGCTCGAACCTGATGTACCTGACGTGCCAGATGTACCTGAACTACCACTACTGCCAGATGTTCCTGAAGTACCTGAACTTCCGCTTGTCCCACTACTACCACTTGTACCTGAAGACCCCGAACTTCCTGAAGTTCCACTTGAACCTGAAGAACCGCTAGTTCCTGATGTACCCGAACTTCCACTACTTCCTGATGTTCCAGAAGAACCGCTACTACCAGATGTTCCACTTGTACCACTTGTACCAGCAGTTCCCGATGTTCCTGAACTACCAGAACTTCCACTTGTACCACTACTTCCTGATGAACCACTTGTACCCGCAGTACCTGAAGTTCCCGATGAACCCGAAGTTCCGCTACTTCCTGAAGATCCAGATGTTCCACTTGTACCGGCAGTACCTGAAGTTCCACTTGTACCTGCAGTACCCGATGTACCTGAAGTTGCTGCGGTATATGATGTTCCATTAATCTTTAAATCTCCTTGGATTTCAACAGATCCTGTAACATATTGATTTGAAACAAATACGTTACTTCCTGTTGATGCAAAATATGTCGAATCGTGTCCGTCTAATTTGTCCGCATTTGATGAAGAAATAGCATAAGACGCAGTTAATGCGTTCGATGCAAATGATGAACTTATTGCATTTGATGTGGTACCACTAATAGTTGCGTTGATGGTTCCGAGTACGGTTAAATCGTTCTCAAATGTTGCTGGCCCTGTTACATTCAGGGATCCCGATATTATAGGGTCAAATATATTCATATAAATATAGTATTATACTTACATAAATACTTATTACTTCCGTTTAGAGTCACAAGAATTACAGATTATAATAATTTTTCAATATGTCCAATGACATCTTGACCAGTTATTGCTCTTGAGCACTCAAATTGTTGTTCTGTTCCTTTGAAAACGGGGCACCAATTCCAATCGCCTTTATCAAATTCATGATTGTTCCAACAACTATTACAAACATTTTTATTTATAACTCTACTAATACCATTAAATGGTTCAGTGTAGATGTCCGTAAATCCTGAAATTAATATGGTAGGAACGCCACCACCCCATGATAACCAACTTAATCCACTACTGATACCAATGAAAAGTTCAGATTCTTGAATTGTTTTAAGTACATCTAACACACTACCTTGTGGTTGTTTAGTAATTCCTGTTGGATGTGTATTTCCCATAAACCCATCGTCTTCCATAGATACTAATCTCACTTCATAACCACGTTCATTTAAATAATCAACAACTTGTTGCCATCCCCATGGATTGTTCCAATATTTTGCTTGAGCAGTTGAATGAATCGCAATACATACTCTTCTGTGTTTCTCAACACCTAATTTTGGTAATGATGGTTTTAATTCGACATAATCTAATCCCAATATGTCTGAAGCAATTTTAAGTAATGGTTCTTTTTTAGGGTCGGTTAAATGATAAGAGTAATCAATTTGACCTTCTTGATTATAAAATACACCTAACCTATATAGACCATAAATGTCTGTTACATTTTCACCAGGGTTAACGAATTTAATATCGGGGTATTGATTCCTAAATAAATAATTGTGGAATGTTGAACATATAACTTCACAATCATTATCTTTTCTAAATTTCTCAACATAAGGTATAAAAGCAATGTTATCCCCTAATGATTTTGTTTCAAAACTAATAAGAACTCTTCTACCTTTTGGTTCGTATCTATGTTGAAAATGGAAATCATTGTCAATTCCAGTAATGTTAATCAACCAATTCACATGATATTTGATTGCACATCTCGCCCAATGATTGGCCTTTAAATCTATTTCAAATTCTACCTTTTTATTATTTAAATTAATAAATTGAACTTTGTAATTTGAATCGTTGTCATTTAATATTTCAACAAAAGGTCCATCTATAAAATTTAGATTAACTCTTGTATTTTTTTGACTTTTATATACCATCTTCTTTTCTACTTTGTTTTTTCGTCTATACTCATCTACGGTATCTGTTAATTTTTCATTAATAACCTCAACCCCTTGATAAAATATTTGTGCAACTTCATGTTGTTTATAAAAACCAAGTTTTTCAATGTGGTAATGACCCTTTTTTATGGTGAAAAATTTACGATAGTCTCGATAATTAATTTCAACCATATAATCCTTATCTGCCGGTGAATTATCAAACCCTGAAATGAAATGAACATACAAATCTTTATTTTCGTCCACCCCAAAATACGTTTGGAATTTTGCACCATTCCTTAATATTCCATTTCTATTCCAAGCTGCAAATATGTTTAATTCATTATTATTTGGAATGTACTTACTAACGAAGATGTTAGAGGTAACTTTACTTAATGTTTGATAAAATACTTTTTCTAATTGCCATCTATCATATTTGTTTTTAAAGTACTCCTCTTTAGTATTGATTTGATTAATCATATTAATTGCAACGTTAGTTCTTATTGAGAAGATGTACGCCGCGGAATATGGATTATCTAATTTTGTTGATCCTTCATCGTATTCTTGAATTACTGCATCGTGATGTCTAATATATTCAAGAAAGGATTGTCTATATTGAATTTCTTCAGGTAAATTATCATACTCTAAAAAATGAACATATTTCTTTCCTAATTGATTAGCGAAATTAAACGCATTCTTCATCGTTAACCATATTGCATAATCATGGTGAAAACTAACTTTGTTTATCACTCTATAGTCAGGTAAATCCGACCATCTATCACTATTAACATCGAATCTGTTAAAGTCTTTTTCTAAAAGTATATCATTGTTACCATCATAGATGTAGTAATCAACCATATCTTGTATTTCCTCTTTTACTTTATAATGACCACATAATAAAATAGGTGCACCGTAAACTTTTAATTTTTTAATTAACTCTACAAGTGTCTCTTCTTTTTCTTTAGTATCTAACCAACAGTCAATTACAAATATGTCTTCACTAAATTGGTCATATTTTACAGGACTCTCTTCTTTTTTAAATCCATAAAAATATAAATCAGATGGTATTTCAATCTCTTCATCTTTTATTTCAAAGTACGTGTTGGTAAATGTATCTTCAAAACCACTAATCTGTCTAATGTCTAATTCTGTTAAGTTTTTATAGTAATCCGCCCATTTTTCGGAAACTTGCAACAATAGTGGTGCACAATGTTCACCTTGTCTTCTTGTACCATGTTCAGGTCTACCGGGTGATGCACATGTAAATAAGAATAACCCACCAGGTTTTAACATTCTCATTACATTTTGAATTGTTTGTGGGTAAAACATATCATGTTCAAACACTTCAGTTGATATTATTACGTCAAAGTAATTGTTAGGTCCTTGGAATAAGTGACCAACACTTACAACATCAACATTTTTACCTTCACCCACATCAATACCCGTATATTCACAATCTTCGAATAAATCACGATTACAACCGTTAATATCCAATGATCCAATATCTAATACTTTTTTATTCTTAAAAAAACTTGGGTATTGTTCTTTTACTTTTTCACAAAATTGTCTTTGTTCAACGTGCGCCATTATCTCTTTGTTATAATAATAATTCCATTAAGGAAGTTAATTGATTCAATATCTGTTCTACATTGTGGTTGTATCCTTTCAGATAAATCTTTTAGATTATTTTCTCTCCTGTGCCAAACACCACTTGGGTTGTCGTGATTTTCTAATCCTCTAAAATTCACATCATCGGATAATCGTTTAAAATATTCCATCATGCTATCTTGTTTCAAATATCCACCATCATATTGATGCCAATATGAAGTACAAACATCCTCAACAACGTAAACACCACCAGGTTTAATTCTTGGGAATAGTCTTTCGAAAGTATGTGTGACGTGACTATTAATATGTGATCCATCATCAACAATCAAATCAAACCATCCGTACTTATCACACACGTTTTGTAAAAACTCATCGTCTATCTGTGACCCAATTTCAATATCAATTCTTTGTTCTTCGTGTACTTTACATTCCGAATTAATATCAATACCGATGATATATGAACGATAGAAATAATCTTTCCACATTTTTAGTGACTCACCATTAAGAACTCCAATTTCTAATAGTGTTAATCTATCGTGACGTTGGAATGGTAGATATTTTTCATATTTTACACAGTAATTGTGTGTTTCCGAACTTTTATCGGTTCCTCTTGATTTCGCAATCCTATCTAATGTACTCATCTACTAAAATATAACATTTGTAATCCATTATTTGTACCCATAAACATAAGATATGAGTTAAAACCCAATTTATTTAAACGAGTAATAAAATCATTTCTTAACTCATCGTTATAATCAAAATGACTGTGATGGTATTCCATTGCAATGTGTTTAACCTTCATTAAATTTTCATCACTAATACCTGCAAACGCGTGGTGTTCCGCACCTTCAATGTCAACCTTTAAAAAATCTATTTTATCAATTAATCCCGTTTCAAATAGATAATCTAAAGTGTAAGTTCTTACGGTATATTTTTTAGCACCTTCTTGTGTACCGAAAAGATTTGACCCACCTAAATGAGAACTTTCATAAAGATTTAATTCACCGATAGAATCACTTGCCGCAGCATTAAATAATATTGAACGTGGGTCCGCATTTAAGGACAATAATTTAAAATATCTTTTATCAGGTTCAAATGAAATTACTTTAGATGCACCTTCACTATAAGCCCATCTATTAAAGAAACCAACATTACCACCTAAATCAACAACAACGTCACCTTCATTGATAACCTTTTCTCTATTTTTATAATAGTCTCTTAAATTATATATTTCATGGAATATTGCTGTCGACCAACCAAATTTTTCAGCCACTTCCAATGTTGAACCTTCATATTCGTATAAGTAATCGTAATTAACTAAATCATAAACATCAGTGTAAAAACATTTTGATTTATAGAAACTATTGTCTCTTTGCATTTTTATGAATTCAATCATTTTATCCGACACTTGTGCATTTTTATTTCCGTGGAAATAAATTATGTTCGATTTGTCTTTTGGAATGTTTTGATAACCGAATATTCTATCAAAGTTTTGTTGACCTTCTTCATTCCAAAATTTATAGAATTGATTCAGTGTTTGATTTGTGTTTCCATCGTCCCCATCATAACCTGAAGTATCAAAATTTGAAAGTGGTAAATGTTTAGTTGCACCATATTTCCATCTTAATGCATTATCAATACCCTCATCGTTCCATAAAAATAATTTATCATATTGATTGATGTTATTTCTATATGTGTTAATAATTTCCTCAAACCATCGTTTACATGATCTATTATAAACATAAAAACAGATATGCATATATGGATTTGATTTAACAAGTCCCCATTCTTTTGCCAATTCTTCGTTGAATAATTGTGTTTTTGTACCATTATCGTAAAATCCGAAAAATTCATTTTGTGCGTGGATATCTGAAATAGGATATGTCTCAATATCGTTAAAATATTTTTTCACATCGTCAATATTGTAATTAACCACAACATCTCCATCAATCCAAACAAAATTCTCATATTCAGGTTCTTTAAATGCCTCGACACACGCATATTGTTTCCAATACCATTTATCGTGATTACTCATTTTAGGTGGATATAAAGTTCTTTTAATCACATTTGGATAATCAAAAGGTACATCACAATCTACACCGTAAACTAATATCTTGGCATTTGAAAATTCTAATAACGATTGGACTAATTTCTCTATAACACCCATATAACCAATATTACCGGTAGTCACAAACACAAATGGTTTATGTAAACCGTTTAAATGGTCTGAAGCGTCTTTTGCAATTTTTTCCCAATTAAAATTTTCGTGGATTTTTTTTGATACAATTTGTCTGGCATACATTTTTTCCACCTCATAATTTTCATATAGACTAATTAAACCATTCTTTAAATGATTGAAGTCAGGTTCACAATACTCACCCTCAACAATTCTATCACCAATATTGGCAGGTCTTAAATGTAAAATATTTATGGGATAACCACCATTTTCCGCAAATTGCAATTGACCACCCCAATTAGAGTAGATTGATGGGGTCCCACAAGCCATGGCTTCAATTAAAGGTAAATTCCATCCCTCACTTCTTGCACATGAAACAAATACATTACCTTCTTGCAAGTATTTTACATACTCATCTCTACTTGGGAAATCAATATACCTCACATTATCATAATGTAAGTTATGGTGATTTATTCTTTCTTCTGTTGAATTCATACCATCCGATGGGTACGGGTTTTCAACTGAACACAACAACTCAACATTGTCATTACCTTTGAAGGTTTCACCAAATGTTCTTATTATTTCTGTAGTTGATTTACGATAGTCCCATCGACCAAATAATAAAAATCTAAATTTATCTGTTTTAGGAACATGACTTGGTACAAATGTTTTTGTATCAACACCTTCAGGTACTATGAATATTTTATGTTTTGGGTATCCTTGTTCAACCAATGAATCAAATTGCCATTGTGTTGGAACCCACACTTCATCAAAATAAAATAATCGTTTGAAAAAACGGTCAGGATATCTAGTCGATTCCCAAACATTGTACGCAATTTTATATCCCTCATAATCATCATAAAAATAATGATTATCCATTTCAACTAAAACAATATGAATATCGGGGTTAAATTTACCATCGTAATTGTATAATGGTAAATCACTTCTTGTGTCATCTGTGTTGTACAACGTTTGTTGATACAACATATTTTTCATCTCATCGGTAATGTAAGGTTCATCGTCGTGAGCATTTAGTTTATATCCTTTCCATCCACCACCGATAGTCAAATTTCTAACCTTTACAGTATGATGTTTATTAAGTGCCGTGAAAAAGGATCTCGCATGATTTGCGTATCCCGTATTTCCAATAAATGAGGTATGTGCAAGTATTTTCATTAGGTATAATATACCCAAAAAAAACTATAAAATCAAACTAATTTGTGTAAATTTTGAACGTCAAAAATGAGATTATCGTCAGTAATATCAACCAATAAACTTGGGTCATATAGGTTAACAAACTTCTTATATATGTTGTGTTGGTATAATGTAGTGTCGTGAAATAAATCTCTTGCCTGTAGTGAACAATCTGCGTGACTATGTAACCCTAATTCACCTTCAACCAAATAATAGTTACACCCAATCTCTTTTGCCAATCCTTTTATTGCATACGTATATGACAACCAATTAAATTCAACTTGTTCTTCGGTCAATAAACTTTCAGACATTAATGTACCAAATTTTGGTAACCAATTCTCGTTGTAGTTTGATACAATATAATATTGTGGTGTCCCATTTTCAATAAATTCATATCTTGGATATTTTGGTGCGTAATGAAATATGTTCTTAATTTTCAATTCTTTATAATAACCTAATAAAACTCTAAATTGACTAATCACACCAGTTCCACCGATACCTAAATTCCAAAATTTACCACCAATGAGTTGATTTAACTTATAACTCCACACGTTCTCTAAATGATGTCCCACTCCAAATGTATGTGAACATCCAACAAACACATTACCCAAATCTTCCGAATTAAAATCATCAGGGGTTCTAAATCCACAATTGTTAAGTTTATATGTAATTGGGTTATCTTGATAATATTTTAAACTTAAATTATTTGGTTCCTCTTTTAGGTTGTTATTGAATACCCATTCCGAATCGGTTTCCATATAATTGTAAGATCCATTTGGTGGAAATTGGTCTAAATCATTTCTAAATTTATATATCTCACTCATTGTTAAAACATATCTTTTTTCTTTTTACGGAACCATACAATTAAACTATATCTCTCACCATTTGTAATTGGTAAGACTCTATGATTAATTCCTCGTTCCATTAATAATAGTAAATTCTTTTCAGGTACTATTTGAATGTTACCTCCTTTGATTTGACATTCTAAATTACCACCGATGAAGTCATTGTTTAGATAGATTATTGCGGTCAAATCACAACTATCAATATGGTAATCATCATTCTTATTTGTCTCCGTTGTAATCTTATTTATGAATATACCATTATACTGTATTTCATAACGGTCACCAACAACATCAGATAATCTACCACATAAATTATCTAATTTAGAATCATTCCAAAGATGCATACTGTTGTAAAACCAAAATTTACCATCAGGTATTGTTTCATTATTCTTTACAAATGATTCACACTTTGATTGTAAGTATGTTAATTCATTATCTGTTAAAAAATCATTAGACGTCTTTATCATATAATACTTTTATCGTCGTTTAATAAATCGTGCATATTATGATACACATTCGATAAACCTTTGATTCGATTCAATTCAATTAAGAATTCATTATATTCTGAATGAGTTGAATCCCATATCTTTTCTTTCATAAATTCCTCATCACTAAACGTTCCCCAATTATTCATCTTAACAAAAAGAACCAATACTCTGTTACCAAATATTGATTTCATAAGTTGGGCAAAATCGTACATCTCTTTGTAATTCTTTTGTTGAACAACAAATGATGGTTTAATTAATCTTAATCCTTTAATTGTACTAATAAATTTTAGATTTGAGATTAGGTTGTCCCAATTACCGTTTAATCGAACTTTAGTTTCGTATGTTTCTTTTGTTGCGGCATCAATACTAATTTCACAACTCTTAACAAATTTATGTACGTTCGGCATTGAGTCCCACACTTTTTTATTCCACATACTTGCATTAGTGTGAAAATGTATACTTTCTAAATTAGGGAATTCAGATGGGTTAAATGTTTGTAAAAATTTTCGATACGATTTAGATACTAACGGATCTCCACTTGCACTCAAATATAATTCCTTAACTGTACCACCAAATACATTTTTGACTTCAACTAAACGTTTTTGAATTTCATCCATCTTATCATCGTCCGCAGTATATGTATCCTTTCGACAAGATGGACATTTGTAATTACAACTCCTATCAAAATCTAAATCTATCCTATGTGGTCCTTCAGTTGTTAATAAATTGGTGGGAAATTCTGATTTATGTACTATCGGTCCTTTTGGGTCAACCTTACCATATTTCAAAAGATATTCCAAATATGGACATTGTGTTTTGTCACAGAACTTATAACTACCATCTGTTACCGATTCTCTAACCTCCACCGCTTCTTTACTGTTCCATACCCTATCTAAATCGGTTTTAATTGGTACATATTTTAATAACCATTCAGGTACACATTGTCCACTAAACCATTCGTGCATTTCAAGTATTCTGAATGGATTTGTACACACATAGTTATTAAGATTTACACTCATACCAATGCCTTCTTTTTTATTTTTCGTAATGGATTTAAACTCACGTTACCCGCAATCACGACCCTATCCATTTCCGATTCTTTTATTAGTTTTGGTGTGTGTTCTAAATCCGCACGAAATAAATATAAATCACCTTCTTCTGGTAAATATAAATGGTCAACACCGTCTGAAGTTCTAAAGACTATCTTACCATCATCACCACTTATGTTTTTTGGTATTTGAACATATAAACAAAATGTCCAATCACTTTGTATTCTACCGTCACCCTCAATCAAATCCGTGTGAGTGTGGTATATTTCTCTTGCGGTATTGTGGTCCATTTTATATATCCAATTTTGAATCCCATACTCACGACATTTCACTTTATCTATCTCTTTACAATGTTCTAAAACCAAATCATTTATGTAGTCAATTTCTTGACATCTAAATGGAATGTAAAAAAAATGTTCAACATCTATCTTATGAGTTTTTTTTAATTCAATTACTTGATACGCTCGTTCTAATAATTCTTCTTTTGAATAAAGAAAATCATACTTTATTTTATAAACCGATGTCGTATCATTTAATTTAATTTCCTCCATTATAGTAGACTTTTTTTGTTCGATAGATGTTTTAAAACGATATCGTGAAAATTATGTATACAGTTATGTTTCTTATCAATCTTTGCAACTTGTAATAGGAACATATTAAACAAAGGATGATTTTCATTGAATATTTCTTTTTCAAAAAATTCCTCGTTACTAAATGTACCCCAATTATCGACCTTTTTAAAGAATATTCTCGCTTTACCTTTAAAGATTCCGTACATTAAATTATAGAAATCTTCCATTTCCATAAAATTATCATCCTGAACCACCATTGATATTCTAAACTCTGTTATTGGGAGTGTGGCAATGAATTTTAAATTTTCAATCAATACATTCCAATCACCACCTCTTCTTAAAACGGAATACGTATCTTCACACGCAGCATCGACACTAACTTCAACCACAGTTACCAATCTTTGTATTGGTTTCATTAACTTCCACATTTCTTTTGTGAATAAAATGGCATTAGTATGTAGATGTATGTTAGTTACATTTGGGTATTTGTTCTTATCAAAATTTGTTAATAGTTTTCTAAATGATTTGGATACAAATGGATCTGCAGTACCTGATATGTACAATCCCCTCAACTCTTTACCGTACGCATCTTCAATTTCTTTGGTTATCCAATCTATTTTTTTTAACTCGTCTGAATTTGCCATCAAAGTTTCTTTTCGACAAGATGGACAAGATAGGTTACAACTTCTATCGAACGAGTAGTTGATGATTTTTGGGTGAGTGTAATCTAAATTTTTAAATTCGTCTTTAGTAATAAAGAATCCTCTATCCACCGTTTTTTGGTTTACTAATTCGGATAATACCGGACATAACCTTTCATTACACACATCATAAGAACCCTCTAAAATTGATTCTCGAATTTTATTCATGGTAGGGTGATTCCAAGAATCTCTAACATCCTCCATATCATTTATCTTTGTAGGTAACCAAGCAGGACAACACGCATATACACCCATGTGGTGAACTTCCATATATTCAAATGGAATTTTACATATGTACTGTTTCCTTAAATCTACACTCATATTAATCCCGTTTTTTCATTCTTCATGATTCGTTCAGAAGATACTATTGGGTTTTGAAATTTCATTTTACCGAAATAGTGTTTATAATATTTTCCCATCTCACCCATATTAGAATTAATGTTGGTTTTACTCAAATTGTTTTGATTGACAAATAGAGTTAATAAGTATTGTCCACCTACCAAACTAATATAATCTTTATCAAACACATTGTCATCCTTTGTGTCATTAATAAATTTATTACATTTCTTAAATTCAGAAACATAGTCCTCTCTAAATTCGGGTTTTAAATAAAAAATACCGGTCGATATTACCGGTTTCCTAACCGATTCCCAATACGGTATAGTTGCATTGACACCCAAATCTTCCAACTGTTTAGTGGTATATGAATACTCCTCAACCCAATTAGCGGTTTCATATGTATCAAACACAATGTTGGAATCTGGTTCGGGTAATTTATCATGTAAAATAATATCACCATCAATTAGGTAAAACTCATCATTCCTATCTTCCATCACCTTAACCTTCATATAATCCCACACAATTGAATCCTCATATGATTCAACAATTACAATTTCATCCACAATATCCTCAAAATACTTTTTAGAGTTTGAATCACAATATATTATGGTTTCATACCCAAATTTTTTTGCCGTTACGATTGAATGAATATAGTAATTGATTAGAATGATTCTATTTTTGGATGTATCGTCACCTTTACTCATTTTACCGTCATATGTCCATATTAGTTTTATCATACTAGTCGTTTTTCAAATTGTGTTGATGCGTAGTGTGTGATTGAATCAAATAACACTTCATCAGATATTATTGGGATATTAACATTTAAACAACTCAAATACATAATACACCCTTCTATTGCACCTCTTAAATTGTAGTGTCTATCTGTCGGTTCAAACTGTTTTACTAATTTATGTATGTTACTCCATTGCTTAATAAAATTAACTCGTTTTTGAATATCACTTATTTTAATAACTACACAATATTCTGGTATGAATTGTATAGGTATTATATGTTTGTTTAATTTATTTAATTCAATTAGATAATCATTATTTTTAGTATCTAATCGAATTCCTTTGTGAGTTAATTTTGGATCAACCCATTTAACATACATTCCATCTGCATTTATTTTTGACATAAACTGGAATGATTTAACATCAATATCCGTGTCCAATAATATTACTGTTTCATAATGTTTAAAAGCCTCCTCAATAACGTATCGTTTTAGGTTAAAATTGAACTCCTCACGAGTTTCTAACACAGTTACGGGTAGATTATCTATTTTAGATTTATCATCCGTTAAAACGAAGATATTAAGTGTGTCATCAAGTCTTAATAAATTATAACATAAATTATTGAATTCCTGAATGTGTTCATCACCATAAGCCAAAAAACATAAAGCAAAATTCATTATAGTAAATTCTTATTGTTTGACATTTTATTTAAAAGTATATTGGATAAATGTATTTGACCACTTTCACTAAAATGAGGATCATACACCTCTCCCTCACTTTCGGTGGTGATATTTTCAATACTACTTAATAATCTACCATAATCACCAACATTTTTAAATGGGTTCCATATTAATAAATTATCCTCATTTAATTTAAACTTTATAAGTTTCTCCCAACTAATAATCTCTTCATCGTATACCTCATTTATCCGATTACCTAAAATTTCTTGGATAGTTTGAATTGATATGTATTTGTTATTTTTTAATTCGTTTTTGTTTTGTGAATTACTAAAAACAAAATTAACCCATTCATTATCATCAGTTGATAATCTAAATCTCGTTGTTTCCGTCCATTGGATTATCACATAATCATTATTTGTTATGTGTTCGATATTATCACATATTGATTGTAGTATTGCGTAATTATTTGTGGACGACACCGCAAAATTCATTAATTCACAATTTAACTTTTCCGCCATCAATTGTGTGTAATGTTTTGGGATATACCCCTTCCAATTTAAATAATTTTTACTCCAATAATATTTTGCAGATTCACTATCATATAAATCACTTACACTACACCCAAATACCCATAGTTTTCTCATAGTAATCCTTTTTTAACTTTAGGGTTTATTAGATAAGTTGTTGGTACAATCGGTCTATAATATTTTACCGGTCCACAATGATGTTTATAATATGGATTATCATCCCCAACCACATCACTTAAAGGTTGTCTTATGTAATTTTTTGAACTCACAGCTAAAAGATGTTGGGATCCAATCGCCGTCGCAAAATCCAAATTTAAAACCTCTTTATGTTTAGATATAAAATTATAAAACGTGTTATAGTTGTTAATGAAGTATTTTTTTAGTTCTTCATTTTTTATTGACAACAATCCAACCGAAATTATAGGTAATTGTATATTTTCCCACATCGATAATTCATCTTTTATGTTTAAGTCGGTAAGTTGTTGTAATGTGTTTTTGTATGTGTGTTTGAAATTGGATACTTCGTATGAATCAAACATAATGTCACCAGTAAATTCAGGTAACCTATTATGTAATATAACATCACCATCTATAATACAGTAATCGGAATCATCTCTATTTTCTAACACATATATTTTAAATGAATCATATAAAAGAGATAAATTGGTTGGGTCAACGATAACAATTTCATCAACCACCTCTTTAAAGTAATCCACGGAATTTACGTCACAGTACATTATTGTGTTGTACCCATATTTCTTTCCGCTTAAAATTGATTGCACATAATAGTTAATGTGTATAATTTTTCTTTCGGGAGTTGTTTCACCCACGTGACTATCAAATTTAACATCACTATTATAAACCCAAACTAAATTCATATAAAAAAATTATTTGTAAATGGGGATTTTGAATACCCACCATTTTTAATTTGTTCTAAAATCCAATCAGATAATTGTTGATGTCCCTTCTCTGAATAATGGAAATCGACAACATCACCGTTAGTTTCTTCTGTTATTGTTTCTCTTTCTTTATTATTATACCAAGTCCAATGTACAACAACACTGTTAGATAGTGCCTTATTGATTATGGTTATCCAACTATTAATTTCAGACAACCAAAGTTGATTTTCCCTATTTAAGAATGTGTCATCAATTGTATCGTTCTTTACACCATTTACGTAAGGTAAACCCTTCTTTAATCTCATTACCGATTCAGGTATAATCGTTCTCCATTTTTGTGTGGATGTATCAACCATTCTAAACCTAATAGGTTCACTCCAATTTATTATGACTATGGAACCATCCATTTCATTAATATTGTTGCAAATTTCTTGAAAGATGGTATAGTTATCCATACCATAACTTTTAGAAAAGTTAACAACCTCTAAATCTAAATGTTCTGAAATAATTTGATGGAATGTTTTGGGTGTGTAACCCTTCCATTGAAGATATGATTTGTTATTACTGATAATGTTGGCATCGGTAAAACTATCACCAAACACATATAACCTTTTCATTAGATTTATATTAAAACGGCTTTACCGATTTTTTTAACGTCAGAAAATTTAACAAAACTTACAAATGAATGTCTTTCATTAGATGTGACAGGTTTTACCTCATGATATACTCCGGCCTTAAATGCCATTCCAAATCCAATTGACTTATTCATTTCATATTCAGAATCATCAAGCCAATATTTGAATTCCCCGCCAGTATATGATTCTTCCTCGTTCAATTGAACAACAATGGTAAACATTCTTTCACCATTTTCATCTTTATGTCTCCAAACAAAATCCCCTTCTTTGTATTTTATGACATCATAATGAAATTCATCACACACCAATTTATAATCGAATGTATTAATGATTTCATTAATCTTTTTGTAAATAAACGAATCAGGAGTTACAACCATTTCTGATTGTGTGGATTTACGTTTGTTGGTATTTGCAACCAAATCGTACAATTCGTTGTTATAGTTTACACCAACAACAGATTGTACGAAGTTATTTGCGGAGGTTAAGATATCGTTACACTCTTCTTTCGAAAAGATAATATCGTTATAATAAATCATTTTATTGATTTTAAGAGTGAGCGTTCTTTAAATACTGTATAAATTTAGTCACAATTGCGTGTGTCTTCACCTTCTTTTCAGGTGTCAATGGAGTCATCGTTCTTGTTAACGATTGTGCCAATGAAATTTTCTTATATATCGTTTTACTTGCCATAATATTATTTGTTATGAACTAAAATGTTATTTGCATAGAAGTTATGATTATCTTCAACCGTAATGATATACGTTTGAGTATCTTTAGCATCCAATTCTATAATGTCTTTTATTGATGATTTGTTACCATCTTTTGATAACCACACAACATCACCAACCTTAATTTGTCTAACTTCTTTACCAATTTGGTATCTCTTATTAGTTAAGAATGGTGCAAATGATGCCAATTCTAAATCACCAACATAGAACGGATGATCAAATGTTGAAGTCAAAGATGTGCCATTTTCAAAATGATATGTTACTAAATCATCATGTATTGGTTTTTTCAAACCTATAACTTTTTTAACTTCATTTTGTTGTGTTGTTTCATTTAATGATAATACCTCATCTCCCTCAACAACATCTTCAATATTCTTCTCGGTTCCGTCACCCATTGCAATTTTTGTACCGGCAACAAAACAAGAACCACCAACTAAATTATGGACAACGAAGAACGATACAAAGTTACCTGATGATAATATATAGTTATCCACATCTTCCATGTTCATTGTATAAACAGGTTGTTGTTCGTCATATATAACCAAATTCAATTCTGTAATATCATTTGTTGTTTCATTTTGACTAAACACCGCATGGTTTGTTGTCAAATCAACAACTCTTTGGTATGATGTAACGTTAGTTTCTTTATCATATACCAACATTCTTGCTTCACCACCAATCACCACAGAATCGCCACTTTCAAAAACAATTTCAGTTAAATCATTCGCGAATGTTGTATCCGCATATGAACCAATTAAAATTGAAGATGTCATATATGAACCTGATGGTAAAGTATTACCAGTATATGACCATTGTCTCAATACTTCATAATCATCCGTATTTGGTGATCCATTAATAAAATATGATAAGAATTCATCACCAACAACCAAGTCTTTTACTTGTACCGGCTCGTTATTTGCCTTTAAAATTTCTTCAGTTTCTAAAAGACCGTGAGTTACGTTTTTAACTGTATTAGTTGCGAATTCGTAATAGTGTTTTGTTTCAACCTCGTTATCAATTACTGTATCATCAAATGTAATTGGTGCGGTTGGTAATTGAAATACTGATTCGATTTCATATTCCGCAACATAACATAAATCCAAATTTGGACCATAAACAACGCAAAATGAACGTGTTGAGTTAACAACACCCGCATCTATTTGTGATTGTGGAATATGATATTGTTCCAATATCACATCTGATGAACTTCTAGCGTCAATAAAGTTATTGTATCTATCAACTGAACCTGATTCTGAATGTCCAATTTTAAAGAACGTATGTTGACGGTGAGTTTCTGAAATTGGTTTTGAAATAATATCGGGTAATTTATTACCGTTGAATATTGTTTTATCTAATGTATCGTATTGACCGTATAATGATGAAGAATGATAAAAATTACAAATAGAACCCGTATCACTTTCATCTGCGAATAGTTTCAACAAACCTAAAGTACCTTTAGCATATTCCGAATCCAAAATTGCCGATTCATCGTATGCCAATCTTAATATAAATTTAGAATCTGAATCTGTCGGTGCAGTTGGGAAAATTGAATCTGTAGGAACAACTGTTTTTGTAAAACCTGTAATAAAAGATGAAGACGCGGCTTGTTCTTCTAATGACTCAACAATTGGATGTTGAATATCATATTTGTAAACCACATCGATTTCACTTATACTTGAGCCACTTAATACGTTTAAGAAGTCTGTCCAATCAAAAATATATTTTTGTGACGACACAATACCTGTGTCAGTGTTTATTTCAATCAAACGTAAATTATCATCTTTATCTGTTACAAAATCCGCAGAAAATAATGTTCCTTTCATAATACTTTTTTTTATCTCTTTTTATATTCTATAATAACGTAAATTGGTTACTTATTATGTACTAAAATTCCATTAGCGTAAAAATTATGGTTATCAACCACTTCAATAATACATGATGGTGTGTCACCATAGTCATTTACGATAATCGCAACAATTTCAGATTCCTTACCATTAACCATCTTTACTTTGTCACCTTCTTTAATTTTAGATACACTTCTTTCCGACTCATCGGTACCAACATCATATCTTTCTTCAGTTAATGTCGGGTTATATGATGCAATTTCCAATCCATTTACATAAATTGGGTGGTCTTCGGTACATTGTACAATTGTACCATCTATTAATTCGTAGGTTACAATATGATTACTAGCATATCTTCTAATTCCCGCAACTTTTTTGATTTCCTGTTCACCAGTGAATTCATTAAAGGTTAGGACCTCCTCATCCCTATCGATTTCCTCAATGTTCTTTTCGGAGTTATCACCCATAGTGATTTTAGTACCCCAAACAAAACATCCGTGTTGTGTTTTTGAAGGATTTGCGGAAAAATGTGTCGTTTTCATATTGTTTTACAATTTAGTTCCTTATAAATATTTGATGCACAGGTTTAATGTGATCATATATAAAATATACGAAAATAATACCAAAAAAACAACTCAAATTAATGGTTGTAGATAAATGGGTCTCGTTTTCTTAATTCTTCTAATTTTTTCTTAAACTTCTTCTTTCTCTTTCTCTCCTCAATAATTCTTAAAATCCAATTAAGTAATCTTTTCATAATATTCATGATTTATATAATACGTAGTTGTTTATTACTAACAAATCCATTTCAGTGTCGTGAAATGTATCAATAGCATCTTTTGGTGTTAAAACCATCGTTTTATCTTTAACATTAAACGATGTGTTCAATAATATTGGATATCCACTCACTTTTTGGAAATCTTTTAATAAGTGGTAAATCGCAGTATTAGGATATACGGTCTGAACTCTTGCAGTACCATCAACATGGGTTACCGCCTTTAATTTATCTCTATATTCAGGTTTTACCTTAACAACTTGATTCATGTAAGGAACATCGTCAGTCATTTCAAAATACACATCCTGACTATCTTTGATTACCATCGGTGCAAATGGTCTAAAACCCTCCCTCTTCTTAATAACTTTATTAATCCGATCCTTCATACCATCCAACGTTGGGTTGGCTAAAATTGACCTGTTTCCTAACGCTCTTGACCCAAATTCAATGTGACCTTGAAACCATCCAACTACTTTACCTTCGTTTAGTCTCTTGACAACATATTCTCTTAATCCTTTTTCTGTTACAAACTTTTTAAATTTGTTACTCTTACCAATTGCCTTTCTAACATCGTTATAAAGATATTCGGGACCTAAAAATGGATTCCTTGTTATTTTGTTTTTAATGTTTCTTTCTTTAACCAAATAATGAATAACAGCACCAATTGCCGAACCCGCATCTGAAGGTGCCGGTGGTATCCATAAATGTCCAAATTTACTATCAATCGTTATCTTACCGTTTGCGGTTCCATTATAGGCACATCCACCACTTAAACATAGATTTGTACTATCAATAACAGGATATAATCCCTTAAAAATGTCAAATAATACTTCTTCATATCTCCTTTGTACCGCAGCCGCCAAATCCTCATGTATTGTTTCAATTTTCTCCTCGGGTAATCTTTGTTCAATACCCAACAAATCAGCTAATTTCTCGTTAAACATACTCTTGTCAGATTTGTGCCAACAGAATACATCTAAATTACATATTAATGCACCGTTTTTAAATGCAATCAATTTTCTCACTTTGTCAATGTAAGTATCAGAATTACCATATGATGCCAATCCCATTACTTTATATTCACCCTCATTTGGTCTAAAACCGAGGAACGATGTCATTGCCGAATAATATAACCCCATTGAGTGTGGGTATTGGGCAACTGTTCCGTATTTGATACCAGATTCATCAGCAAATCCAACGGATATCGTATCTAACTCACCAACACCATCTACAGATATACAAGTTGCCTTGTCGAATTTGGAGGTGTAAAATGAATAGTAAAGATGTGCTTCGTGATGTGTTGAGTAAAAAACATTTGGACACAATTTTCGTAATCTCTCGTCAACTTCTTTTGCAACATTACGAATCTTTAAATATGATTTTAATGAGTATAACGGATTTTTAAACCATTGTGGTTTTATGTTACTCATTACCCTTTCATATTTTAATTTTGGGTCTTCATAATAACAAACCGCCTGTAAATTTTTAGGTGTAATTTTATATTGTTTGTAAATGTACTCTAAAGCCCTTTCAGGAAACGAACTATCGTGTTTAATACCTGTGAATTTTTCTTCTTCACACGCAAAAATTAAATTATTATCTCTAAAAAGAGAAACCGACGAATCGTGATAAAAAGCTGATATACCGATTATATACATATCTATTTCTTATTTCCACCGTAATAAACGGTATCTTCATTTATTCTTTCTCTCCACGGATCAAGAACAATACTTCCAGTTGGAAACACTGTATTATTAAATACCCCACGATGACCTAATAGGTAAACACCTTTGAGCTCAACGTCATCATAAATTACGTTTTTAAGGAATTCATTTTTAAGATAATGACCAATCAATAAAGAATATGACCCATCAACATATGGTACACCAGGTTTATAACTTTCACCCATAATGATAATTGGCAAATCGTTATCTGTTGAAAGTTTTGCGAGTTTACGTGCGATGTTTATCGCCTGTACTTCTCTTGATTTCATAATCGAATCAAATAAGTCGTAACCCAAGTCTAACTCCTTCGCCATATATCTTAAAGCGATGTTATCTCTTGGATGACAAGAACCACCATCACCCATACCGGCCTTCATATACGCAGGTCCTGTTATTCGGTATGTGCTTCTTTCAAGTGCCCCCGTTACGACATCCGTATTAATGTTACCATTTCTTTCAGCGACATCTTGTATCATATTAACCAAAGATACCTTTGCCGATATAAACGTATTATAGAATATTTTAATCGATTCCGCCTCATCCCAAGTACCAATTTCATATCTTGTATTCGGATTAATCAATGTATGATAAAATTCAATTAATTCATTTGCATCACCATTTAAATAACCGTCTTTTGTTCCAATAATCACCATTTCAGGGTTAATAAAATCTTCCTTAACGGTTCCCATTGCAATTAGATATGGGTTATATATAAATCTATAACCAAACACTGCCGGATATAAATTCTTTCTAACTGTACCAGGTAAAACTGTTGATATTAATACAACCAATTGATTCTCACTAACATATTCATTCAACCTAAATAAAATCTCTTGAACTGTATAATAATCAAAATCTTTTGGTTGTAAATGTGAGGTTGGTGTACTTCCGTCATATAATGGGTCGTGTGGTGTTGGTACCGCAATAAAGATAATGTCCTTATCTTCACAAACAGATTCCAAATCATTGACCATATTAAAATTTGAGGGTTTGACGTTTGGGTTAATGTCATAACCTTCAACAAAATGTTTTTCAGCCATAACCTCCGCAACGTCTTTCCCTAATTTACCTACACCTATAAATCCTATTTTCATAATATCTTAATATACCATTTTTATTTCAAAAAACAAATTATTGTATATTTTTATTTAACACATTCATAAAATATTTTGGGATATTTGTCCCATCTACCGAGTCTTCAAAAATGTCTTTATATTTCAAGTACAGATCACCCAATTTGCTTGGCATAAACTCATCTTTTTGAATGAGGTTCATTGCCCTTTTCTTATTCCTTTTTATTTTTGGTTGAACTAAATTATAAAGTTCTCGTGTGTCCCTGTCTTTCAATTTTTTTATACTATCAACAATTGATTCAACTCTTCTTTCTAAAACAGGACTATGATCTAATGAGTAGTCAAATATTTCATCATATAATTCAAAACCTAATTTTGTAAACCATTTATTGTGTTTTGCTTTACCTAAACCAATGTATGGTTTTTCTAACATAATGGTTCTGAATGTTTTTTCGGTATAATCAATATGATTTGTTGTTGATTCGGGAATAATTGAACAAAATCCTGAATTTTTTAATAAATTTTTAGTGTATTCATTTCTTTTATTGTTCACCATAAAATCATCATCCAAAATGATTAGTTCTTGTTTCCAATACTTAAAATCATATTTAGAATAATCGTTATCAATTTGATTCCAAGTCACAATTCCATCTTTTAATAAATCGTATCGTTGCAATTCATCCATTAACATACATCTATGATAATGTGGAATATTATTATATAAATCGTATATGTAATTAAAATTTATATCCGCACTTAACGATTCAATGTCTCCGTAATTGAAATGTTTTAATGTGTAATAAACATCATGTAAACAATATGTTGGCCATCGAAGTATGTTAAAATTTCGCTTTGGGTATCTATGACTTATATAATGTGAGTGATTCATACCACCTAACAATACGTAAAATTGAACATCATATTCAACGCACGCATTTTCCAACAATCTATAATCATCGTCAGAAATTGTTTGTGGTAAATCCCATTCACCAATTGTAAAATAGAATATATCTTTAGGTTTATACTTTAGGATGTCTTCGACAATTATCTTAAGACTATCCTCACCGTAACCGGTATGGTAAATCAAAAAATCTTTATTCATTATCTAATAATCCTGTTGGTAAAATTTTTGGCCTTATTTGGCTCAAAAAGTATACCATCGTATATCATTTGTAATTTTCGTTTATTGGTGTCCATCATTCCCTCCCATTTAACTTTTAACTCATCCATAGATGGTGTATAATACTCGGGTAACATATCTTTAACCCAATCGTGATGTATTGATATTGTTGGGTGTGGGTCATCTTCACCATCATCAAATTTATAATACTTTGAATCCAATATCTTCTTTTCGGTGTAATCTTTTAAATTATCTCCAGGTAACGCCGTCTCAAAGTATTTCATACACTTAATGACTCTCGGTTTTGTAAGATCCTCATATAACTCTCTATGTGTTTCTTTTCTATATAAATCAAAACCACACATAATTTTATAGTTACATCCGATATTGTCTAATAAATTTTTAATGGCATTAACACCAAACCATGTCATATAAAATCCATATTCTTCCGACCAATACTTTTCAATAAAATTGTCATCATAATAGGTTTGTGAATATATGTTACCACAGACAACAAAATCTGACGCTCTTGAAATATAATCATGTCTTGTGAAACTTGATAACATAATTAAAACTGTGTCATCTTTTGTTAATTTGTTCATTTGATTACATTCCACCACTTTTGATGTTATGTAAAAATTACCAGCACCCGCCATCCCCCAATTTTCATAATGGTCAAATTGTGTTCCTACGAAGTCAGCCCAAGTCGGCCAAACATAGTGAGTGAAACTGCAACCGAATGTATATAACCTACCCATTTAACTCCTCCCAAATATCGTCAAAGATTTTAGTGATTTCAGCACTAACATCACCATTATCATATTTCTCACTATAAAGTTTCTTATAGTGTTGTTGATTAAAAATACACACCTCATTCATTTCCTCTCTGATTTGTTTTAACTCATCAATTGATTTGTTTTTGAATTTATTTAATTCATTAACAATCATACCACATCTTAAATCACGATTAGGTTCGTTGTCATAACTTTCATCTATCCACCTATCAAATGTTTGGTAACCTAATGATTTTAAATAACGTAATGAGTACTGATTACCGTATAATAAGAATGGATGTCCCACCATAATTGGTTTCCATACTTTTTCTGAAAAAAACAGAGTACCGTCATCCACAAGTGTTTCAGTAACTAACGATATAAATGTTCTCTCGTAATCTTCTTTTGTGATATTACACGCCAAATTATAAAACAAACTATATCGGTCATCAATAATAAATGGACTGTTATTCCACAAATAATCCGCATGTTCTTGATTGACGTGTTGTGGTTTACCAAAATTAAGTTTATTTAGACTAATTAAACCTTTATCGAATAACCCTATTTCTAACAACATAAACATCAATGTGATTCTATGATGTCTTGGTTGTCGATTATATGAGAGAAATAAGTATTTGTCATCCAATGGATTGAATTTAGCAATTTCAGGGTCATGATATTTGTTCCACGGTTCAAAATAATGTACTGGTCTTGCTTTAATACCTAATTTGCGGTCTCTTACAATATCCTCACATAAGAAATTACCACAAACATAATAAACCGAACCTTCAGGTAATTCAGATTCAATCCTCCACTTTTCAATTATTTCAAAATCATTATTACCTAATGAACCCGAATAACCCTCATAGAGAAATAACATCACAATTTTACATTTACCATTTTTAATATCTTCAAGATATTTTGGTGAAACGCATTTAAATCCAATCTCTTCATTATCAACAAAAAACGTATGTGAATAAATGTTAATAATATGAATATGTTTTTGCTCACCTATTTCGTCAAATGGTGTGTACTTTATATTTCTACTAAAGTTTGGGGTGATGATATTTCTAAACATCCCATTATCAAACATATCACCATCTTCGGTGAATATGTTCCAATCTCCCCACATAAGTGGTCGACTTAATTTTTTGAGTTCTTTTAGGTACCACGTTTTTGATGCACCGTTTGGTCGGTAATAATCAATTACACTGTCCCACTCTTCTAAACTACATATAATATTTCCCATAATTCATTTAAAATATAACATAAAAAAATTAAAAAATAAATTAGTTGACTAATAATTTGAAAAATGTTATATTTTTCATATATTTTACATATGAAAATACTAATTACGGGTGGTGCCGGATACCTAGGGTCGGTTATCACAAATAGAATGTTACAAGAAAGACACGAAGTTATTGTGTTGGATAAGTTACTTTTTAATCAAACCTCATTACTACCTCATTGTAGTAACCCGAATTTTAAATTCATTTATGGTGACGTTAGAAACGAATCTTTATTACAAAAGTTATGTGATGAAGTTGACGTCATTATACCGTTAGCAGCAATTGTTGGGTTTCCCGCATGTGATGCCGAACCCGAATTGGCTAAAGAGATTAACTTCCAACAAATTTTCAACATTGTTAAATTCACAAAGGGAAAAAACAAAAAGATTTTATACCCTAACACTAATAGTGGGTATGGTGTTGGTAAAAATGACTTGTTCTGTACGGAGGAATCCCCATTAAATCCAATATCGGTTTATGGTACAACTAAATGTGGTGCGGAGAACTTTTTAAGAAGTGAAACTGACGCCATCGTATTCAGATTGGCAACTGTGTTTGGTGTATCTCCAAGAATGAGGACTGACCTGTTAGTTAACGATTTCACATATAAAGCAATCACTGACAAATATATTGTTGTGTTTGAAAAAACATTTAAGAGAAATTTCATCCATATTCAGGATGTTGCCGATGCATTCGTCTTTATGTTGGATAGATATCACAACTATAAAGGTGAAGTATTCAATGTTGGTTTAAGTGATGCTAATTTAAGTAAACAAGAACTACTTGAAAAGATTCAAACTCACGTAAAAAACTTTGCGGTTGTTTATGATGATTACTATGAAGACCCCGATAAACGAAACTATATCGTGTCAAATCAAAAAATTGAAGATACTGGTTGGAGACCTAAATGGGATTTAGATATGGGTATCAAAGAATTAATAATGGCTTACCAAATGGTTGTTCCTAAAATGGGTTCAGAATTTAGAAATGGATTTCCATTAGGTTACGCAAATCAAACATAATATGAGCAATAAGTGGGACGAGTTTAAAGTTACTCCATCTAAAACTTTTGGTATGGAGGTTCCGATATTCACTCCATCGATTTATCGAGAATATCGTGGAGAAATATTCACAACATTTCATAGTGAAGAACATCCTGTGATGAATTATGTTTCGGATAAATGTAGTATTCATGGTAGATTTTCAAAATCATATAAAGGTGTATTAAGAGGATTACATTACGATAACAAAACATGGAAACTTGTCCAAGCTGCGGTGGGTGACATTTATTTAGTTGTTTTAGATATGAGGGAAGAGTCACCAACTTATGGTGATTGGGAATCATTTATGATAACTGAAAAAGAACGTAACCAAGTTTTAGTTCCCCCAGGATTCGCTAACGGACATTATGCGTTAACCGATTGTATGTTTCATTATAATTTATTTTACGAAAATGATTATGTAGATGCGGACAAACAAGGTGTTGTTAAATGGAATGACCCCGAATATCAAATGGAGTGGCCAACAGATAAACCAACATTACAAAAAAGAGACAGATGATACAAAATTTAGTAGACAAATTACCAATTGTTAGAGAATCTTTGTGGGATAAAGCGGGATTACAACAATTTGAAAAGAAGATGGCAGATTATTGGGAATCCGGTAAAGTTAGAGGTCCAATACATTTAAGTGGTGGTAACGAAGATGAATTAATTGAGATATTCAAGTATGTTAAAAAAACTGATTGGGTATTCTCAACTTGGAGATCACATTATCATGCATTATTGAAAGGTGTACCGTCTGAATGGTTAGAACATGAAATATTGGCCGGTAGGTCGATTACTATTGTAAATAAGGAAGAGAAATTTTATTCGTCAGCAATTGTTGGTGCCATTATTCCAATTGCTATTGGTGTGGCTATGGCAAACAAAAGAGATGGGAATGACGATAAGGTTTGGTGTTTCATAGGTGATATGGCATTTGAGACTGGTGGATTTTATGAAATGCACAAATACGCTAAACGATATGATTTACCAATTCATTTTGTTGTGGAAGATAATGGTGTGTCAACAAACACACCAACCGAAGAGACTTGGAACGGTGTTAAAAGAGACATACCAGAAGATGTTATTTGGTATAATTATAAAAAAGAGTGGCCGCACTACGGAACAGGAAAATGGGTGATTTTTTAAACATAATTTGTGATGATTTAGACTATATAGAACCTGAACATTATTATTCAGGTAAAAAGTGGGATGGTAATGAAAAAATAGACATATTTTTAGGTGATATTTTTAATTTTCACGGATTAACAAATTATAAAAGATGTACATTAAAAGATGCTTTAGATAATCCTAAAGAAAATTATTATTATTTTATACCTTGTTTATTAAGATTACAATGGGTATTAGAAAAATATGAAACAATACCTTTAAATGAGGAATTTATATCCGCAATTAAAGAGAGGCCTAACATAAATGTTATTTTCTATAACAATAATGAATGTGATAAAATCAATTCATTGGATTTATTAAGTCAACATGTTGATAAATTAAAATTGTCACCTAAACAATTTTATTTTGTTAATAACAACGCAAATTTAAAGTACGATAAAGAACAATTAGGTACTGAAATCAATGTATATAGTAGTAGGGATTTAACAATTAATTTCTGTAACATATTCTCTAACTATAAGACCAAATTTAAACCAAATAAACGGTTTTTTTTCACATATTATAATGGTACCGCAAAACTACATAGATATGCACTATTATGTCTAATGAAGGGTAACCATATGTTAGATGATAGTGATTGGTCATTAGTGTATGGTGATTATTTTCAAAAACATTACTTAAGACCAAATGGTGTTGTTGATTACAACTTTTATACACCATTATTCAATTTAAATCAAATAGTAGACTATAAAGATGAAATTGATTACTTTGGTTCTATTTCATCTAAAAAAAGTATATTTGAGGAGAATGACCCCAATAGACAAAACTACGATTCAATTAACGATGAATCATTTACTGAAGGTTACGTTCAAATTGTGACCGAATCGCATTTTGGTTCTGAAGATGTACACATTACCGAAAAATCATTTAAACCATTCTACTTTTATCAAATACCGGTATTTGTTGGATCACATTTACACGTCAGAAGATTAAAAGAACGTTATCCAAGTTTAGACTTTTTTGATGATGTGGTCAATCATGACGCATACGATAGTATAAAAGACGACGCAAAAAGATTGGACGCGGTTTATGGGATAATTAAAACCCTACACAAAAATAAGGATTCAATAATTGAATTTTATTGTGCGAATGAAGATAGATTTATTAGGAATCGTAAGATGATTATAAAAGATGTTGTCAACGATAAGTCGGATTTTAATTTCTTTACAGATTTGATTAATAAACGAACATCGTATTATTTTTTTAATGCTGTCTATGACGATTCATTAGATTTTAATAATACCGAAATAAACATCAACAATACCGGTGGTATTTTAGAATTCTACGATATTAAAAAACAAAGATTTTATCACATTGATGAAATAAAAAATATTAATGATAGAAAACTATATTATTTCGTTAGACACGGTAGACCGCTGGCAACTGTTGCAAATGTAGAGGGTGGACTTAATTTTTCTAAAAAAGTAATAAAGGCATTAAAAACTAAAAGTAATTTCTACGTTGTTTTACTTAATGAGTATGAGGCAGATTTTACAAATGTTTTAGATGTCCTTGAAAATGAGATTAAAAAATTGGGTGTTAATCCTGAACAATTTTATGTCATAAACAATAATTTTAATTTACCCCTATATAAAGAAAGATTAAATTCAAAAATAAATGTTCACGTTATAAATCGACTACCGACAGTTAATGCAAGAACAATGTCAAATTTTGACCACCCATTTAAACCAGAAAAGGAATTTTTCTTTATGAGTCATTGTCGTGTAGTTAAAGCACACCGTTACGCCATTTTTATGTTATTAAAAAAGAATGGTATGTTGGACGATACCGATTGGTCAGTTTTAAAAGGTGAGAAATTTATAGAGGAAAAAATTAAGTATAATGTTGGTATTGATTATCATTACTATTCACCTTATTTCACGAAAGACGAATTAGATGATATTAAAGAAGAACACGACTATTTTCACAGTGTTAAAATAAAAAAAAGTAAGTATGAGGAGGATTTTGAGTTTGACATGGACGGTTATTTTGATTCCACTAAAACCTTTGAAATGAATGCATATTCTTACTCATATATTAATATTATAACTGAAACAATATTTGATGAATCTGATATTTTACATATTACAGACAAATCATTTATACCATTTTATTTTCATCAAATACCCATATTTGTATCAACAAAAAATCACGTGAAGACATTGCGAGAGAAATTTGGGTTCGATATGTTTGATGATTTAATTGACCATAGTTACGATTCAATTGATGATCATAAAACAAGGTTCGATGCAATTTTTAAGGAAATAACTAAACTATATAAAAATAAAGATTCGGTTATTGAATTCTACAAAAACAATGAAGAAAGATTTATTAGTAATAGGAACATAATTAAAAAATTGGCAGATAATAAAATCGATTACGATTTTTTCCAATCTTTGATTGATGGCTAATATATTACGTTTATTATATAACGACTTATCAGATAATGTGTGGGATTGTAAGAGTGACACAATTAGGAATGTTATGCAACATAATAACATCACCAATTACGAACTTTACGATGTCAATGAAGAATCGATACATGATGATTGTGTATTAATAATTAAACATGTTATTCAATTAGGGGATTATATTAGTGAGACTGGTAAACTTCCATTGTTGGATGAAATCATTAGTAAAATACAGAAGTGTAAAATAATATATCTAAATGATACTGAACCAGATTCAGTTGACGTATTAGAAAAGATTGATTCAATTATATCAAATTATCCATTATCCCCAACTCAAATTTACATCGTAAACAATAATAGTAAATTATTAGAATTAAAGGATAAATTAGGGACTAATATAAACGTACACACAAATAGAAGATTGGCAATTTGGATATCGCAATCTATGATGCATTCACATCCTAAATTTAATACCAATAAATCAAAAATGTTCACTTTCCACACAAGGGAAATTAAAATACATAGATTCATTCTTTTATGTTTATTTAAAAAATATGACATGTTAGAAGATACTGATTGGTCAATGTTAAGAGGATGGGACCTCAATAAAAGATTCTTGGATGAGAATGGTAAAATGAGACGTTTCTATTATGACAAAGTGTTTGACTATCAAGATTTAAAATATTTGGAGGATGAGGTTAAGTATTTTAGTCAATTTAATGTTAAAAAAAGTGATTTTGAACGTGGATTTGAATTTGATATCCCAAATCCTAATTATGTTAATCTTTTTAATATTAATTCATATTCATTCTCATATATCAACATAATTACAGAATCACATTTCAATAGAGATATCGTACATATAACGGAAAAATCGTTTCTTCCTTTTTTCTTTATGCAATTACCTATTTTTTGCGCGTCATATGGTCACGTAAAAAAAATGAGAGAAATTTACGATTTTGATTTGTTCGATGATTTGATTGATCACAGTTACGATAATGAACCTAACAGTTCTAAAAGATTTTTTATGGTATTTTATGAAATATTAAGGTTGTACCATATAAAAGATGAGATTGAAAAATATTATAAGATTAACAAACAGCGGTTTTTAGATAACAAAGAGAAAACTGTCAAAATAAGGGAAGATGAAACTGACCGTAATTTTTATTTAAATCTAATATGAGTACATTTAAAGTAATATATGAGAACCACGATAATATAGATGACAAATACTTTTTCCAACAAAAAAAGAAGTCAACAGAGGAACAGTACAAACATATTGTAGATGTGGTTGGTCGATGTGGAATAAAAGAATTTAAAAAATGTGACTTGGGTGACATCCCATTAAATCCAAATAAAAAATTTAATTATTTCATCCATCACGTACAGACATCTAACTATCTGCAACATTCATTACCATTAACAGATGAGTTTATTGAAGTGATGAGGTCAAATAGTAACCTAAATGTTATCTTTCTTAACGAAAGAGAGATGGAAGAAAAAACCATATTAGAATGGTTAAATAATCAGGTGAACTTGTTAGGGTTAAATCCTAAACAATTCTATTTTGTCAATAATAACGGTAAATTATTTGAATATAAAAAACAAATAGGTACCGACATAAATGTACATAGTATTAGATATTTGGCATTAGATATGATGGGTAGATTAGAACCATACAACGTAGATTTTAACATAGAAAAGGAATTTATGTTTGTTGCACATAATCGCAGGATGAAACATCACAGATACATTGTTTTATCTATGTTAAAATATTTTAATATCAACAATGTTGACTGGTCAATCATTGAAGGTGAGAATTATAGGACATATTGCACAATAGATGGAAAAATCGATACCTTTGAGTACAGTAAAATGTTAACCCAAACTAATCTTGATAGTTTAATGGAAACCATAAATTATTACTTAAGTATTGATACCAAAAAAAGTAAGTACGAAGAGGAATTTGAAAGGGAACAGATTGACTGGGTTACCATAAAACCAGAGACGTATTCAAACTCATATATAAACATAACAACGGAATCCAATTTTGAGACTGATGATATCCACATAACCGAAAAATCATTTAAACCATTCTACTTTTATCAGATACCAATTTTTTTCTCGACACATAATCATTTAAAAGTATTAAACGAAAGGTATGGTTTTGATATGTTTGATGATTTAATCGACCATAGTTATGACTCCGAACCAAATCATCAATTAAGAATGTTAGGTGCGTTTAATGAAGTAATCAAGATTAACAATGACCCCCAAAAAGTCATTAATTTTTACAAAAACAACCAAGAAAGATTTATTGATAACAAAAAAAAGGTTATTAATATACTAAACGATAAAACAGATTATAATTTTTTTAACGGACTAATATGAGTGTATTGAACATTGTTTATGATGAGTGGGATGAGGAAACTGGTAAACCACTACCAAACTTACAAAGTATCTATGGAGAAAACAGGTTTAGGACTGTAACCGGATTTTTCATGTTTTACAACATGTTAAATGAAATAGATAGTTGCAAACTTGAGGCGGTATATGAAAACCCAAATAAGACATATTATTATTTTATAAATGGTATTAATGACATTTATAATACAATAAGAATGAACGATAATAAAATACCGTTACCTGAAAAGGTTGAGAAGTGTTTCGTTGAGTGTCCTAATTTTAACATTGTATTCTTAAACGAACACGAATATGAAACCGAGGAGTGTGTTGTTTTATTAGATACCATCGTAAAAGAAATGGGATATGATGGAACCAAAATGTATATGGTTAATAATAACTCTAAATTAGATTTTTATAAACAAAAATACGAAACCCCCATCAATGTACATGCATTAGACTTCTTACCTCAAATTAATGGTAAGAATTTAGATGAATTTGGTGTTCCAAATTTTGTTACTGAAAAAGAAAATCTTTTTATGAGTCATAACAGAAGTGTTAAAGCACACCGTTATGCGTTACTTGCGATGTTAAAGAAATTTAACCTATTGGACCAAGTTGATTGGAGTTTAGTAATGGGATGGGAAAGAAAAAGAGTTGTTACAGAAATTAGTAGTGATATTGATTTTTACCTAAACATATTCACGGAGGATGAGATAAAGGAATTGAGAAATGAGTTAGACTATCTTGAAGCAATTGAAATTAAAAAAAGTAAGTACGAAGAAGACCATACATGGTTTGACATCTTTGGTAACCATAATGGAATTGATTGGGGTAAAGTGTTTGAATATAAAACATATGAAAATTCTTACGTTAATATAACCACCGAATCTTGTTATTTTTTAAATGAAATACACGTAACGGATAAGTCAGTTAAACCGATGTATTTTTACCAAATTCCAATATTCTTGGCGTCACAAAATCACATTCAAACATTACGAGACAGATATAAATTTGACGTTTTTGATGACGTTATAAACCATGAATATGATTTAGAATCTGATAACAAAAAGAGGTTCCACAAAATATTTAAGGAGATACAAAGAGTTAATAAAAATAAAGATAAAATAATCAAGTTTTATAAGAAAAACGAAGAAAGATTTTATAATAACAGAATGAAAGTATTGGACATCAAAAATTCCACAAAAGACGTAACTTTCTTTAAAAGTTTAATGAATAAGTAAGATGAAAAAAGTATTAATAACAGGGTGTTCAGGTTTAGTTGGTACATATGCAATAAAGAAATTTTTAGATGAGGGATACTTCGTATTTGGTACAGATATGAAAGACCCAATCATATCAACTAAAATACCAAAATTTAAATTCTATAAAGCGGATTTAACTGAAACAAAAAACCTAACAGACATTTTAAATGAATGTGATCCCGATGTTGTTATTAATGCATTTGGTATTAAAGGTTCACCAATTAGAGCTAAAGAAAATCCTGTAGACTTTTTATATCCATCATTTAAAATCAATACAGAAATAATCAATCAATGTTATAAAAGAGACATTTGGTTAGTTTATATGAGTTCAGTTGGTGTTTACGCACCCGCAGAAAAATTCGTAGAAGATACCGTATGGAAAACATTACCATCAGAAGCGGATTGGTTCCCATCTTGGTCAAAAAGAACAGGTGAGTTATTATTAGAAGCATATAAAGTTCAATACGGATATGATAAATGGAGTATTATAAGACCGGCAAACATATTTGGTGAATATGATGATTTTAGTGGTCAAGGTACTGTTATATCGTCTTCAATAAAGAAAGTGTACGAGGCAACGGATAAGATTGAATGTTGGGGTGATGGGAGTCCGATAAGAGACTTTGTATTTGGTAGTGATGTTGCAGATGCGGTTTTCAAAATGTACAATAATAAAATTAACGATGTTGTCAATTTTGGTGCGGGTGAAGAGATAACCATCAAAGGAATGATAGATAACCTAATTGAAATTAGTGGTAAACAAATTGATGTTACTTGGGATACCACTAAACCAAATGGTGACTTAAGGAGACAAATGGACGTAACCAAACAAACTGAATTAGGTTTACTTCCAAAGACCAAATTTAAGGACGCGTTAGCAAAAACGTATCATTATTATACAACCCAATTCCCAATTGATGGTGTTCCGTTTATTGTAAGGGATTTATTAACTAAAGGTTACATTACCGGTAAAACAGAAAACATCATTGTTGATACTGCCCAATTTCATCATCATATTGACAATTTAATTGAAAAAAGTAAGGACAAAGAAAATTACTCGTATCGATTTGAATATCACAACACCGATGATATGAATCATAGTTACAAACATTCAATACAAAAAGAAGATATTGAGGCAAGGGATTCATACGTTAAAGAACACGGATACGATGTAATCCAACGTTGGGGTGAGTTTTCTATGGGTAGTAGATATTACGAGGAACAACAATACTTAAGAGGTATAGTTGAAAAAATTGTACCTAAAATATATCCAGAACTAAAAGACAATATTTCACATTACGATAACTTCACATTATATGAAAATGGTGACTTTATTACACCACATACAGATGGGTTAAATCCAAGACGATACTGTGTTGTTTTAATCTACCTTTCACATAAGAAAGATTATAACGATGGTGGTGGTCGTTTAGTTTTGGGATCAGGTAATGATATTGAGGGTTATGTTGAACCTATCAATGAAAATTATACTATTATTGACTTTACAAGAAGTGAAACCTTACACGCAGTTGAGGAGGTAAAGAACGATTTCAAAAGATACACCTATATCAATTTTGTTTATAACAAAAAATTACAAGATGTTTGGGAAAAAAATCAGAATTTAATTTAATTTGTCAATAAAATTTGTTATTTTATTGTCATATGTTAGATATACAAGAATTCTTGAGTAAAGGTTATTACGTTGGTAAAGTCAACGAATTAATCGAAAATAGTGCCTTGTTCAAACGATACACTAAAGGTCTTTTAGAGTTATCTCAAACAAAAGAAAATTACGTTTACATTTATGGAGTTAATAAACCTGAAGGTGAAGGTATACCAGATTTACAACCAGGTTCACTAAAAGAAGAACAGGTAAGTGAAAGGGATGAGTATGTTAAAAAATATAACGCAAACGTTTATCAAAAATGGTGGATATTTGACCCAAGTAGTGATTTAACATTCTCATTAAAAGTTTTTTTACAAAAATACGTCACAGATTTAGTTACCCCAATTTATCCTGATTTAAAAGACAACATATATCACAATGATAGTATAACACTATATGAGGAGGGTGACTTCAGTGGTTATCATGCGGATGGTAGAACGGCAGGTAGAAAATGTGTTATTTTAATTTACTTATCCGACAATTCATTATATAATGATGGCGGTGGTGAATTAAACATTAAAAAGGATGGCGTTGTTATATCAAGTACAATACCAACAAATCTTAACTATTGTTTATTAGATTGTTCATTACATGATTTAGAACATGAAGTTGCAAAAGTTAAGAATGGATTTCAAAGATACACATATGTTAATTTCATATACAATAAAGCAGAATTAGAAGAAGAAAAAAACAAACAAAATGATAAATAAAAAATCAAAGATATTAATCACCGGTGGTTCAGGATTAGTAGGTCAAAATTTAACCGCAAGATTAATTAAAGAGGGTTACACCAATTTAAGAGTTAATCTACATAGAAGAACAGTTAGACACGTCTATGATGAAGTAGAATACACTTATCACGATTTACAAACATACGATGGATGTATAGATGCAACAAGAAATGTTGACGTAGTATTTCATGCGGCCGCATCAACATCAAATGCGGTAGATACTGTTGTTGATCCATTGGCACACGTTACACCTAACGTTGCAATGAATAATTTCTTGATTGACGCAGCGTGGAGAAATGAGGTTGAACATTACATATTTATATCATCGAACACTGTGTATCCACCTAAAGGTGACGAACCTGTTGTTGAAACTGATTTCTTATTTGATGAACCATATCCTGTTTATTTTCCAGTTGGTTGGATGAAACGTTACGCAGAGGTTCAATGTGAACTCTATGCCAAATACTTACCACGAAAAATGAAATGTACGGTCATCAGACCAGCAAATTTGTTTGGCCCACATGATAAGTACGATTTCAACAAATGTCATGTAACGCCAGCAACAATTCGTAAAGTTGCCGATAAAATGAATCCAATTCCTGTATGGGGTGATGGAAGTGAATTACGTGACTTACTTTATATTGAGGATTTTGTTGAAGCGTTACAAGTTGTAATGGAGAAAGAAGAAGATATGTTTGAGGTGTATAACGTAGGGTGTAACAATGTTTATTCAGTTAATGAGGTTGTTGAAAAGATGAAAAATATTGTTGATTATAATGCACCTATTGAATATATTCAAGGTAAACCATCAATGATTCCAACTCGTAAAATCGATTCAAATAAAATCATAAACAAATTAGGTTGGACTCCAAAAACATCATTAGAAGATGGTTTGAAAAAGGCTTACGTTTGGTATATGGAACATAAACAAGAATTCAATAACTAATAATATAAGAATGCAAGAATTTAAATTAGATAAAGGTACAGTTTATTACACAGAACATTTAGATGGTGGAGGAACTACGTTTGGTGTCAATTCGTTAAAGAATCCTGATGTCCAACAATACATTAAAAAGGGTAACATATTAGAAATTTGTTCGGGTCCAGGTTTTATGGGATTTTACTTGAATTTTGAAGGGTTTGCCGATACATTAACGTTGTCGGATATTAATAACGAAAATGAACAATACATCAATGAGACAATAAAAAATAATTCACTTACAAATACAACATTTATCAATTCAGATGGTTTTAAATCATTCCCTGAAGGTACTATATTCGATACTATTGTAAGTAATCCACCACATTTTGCAACACCAAGACCAGGTGGTTATGTTGATTCATATCAAGAATTAATTTCGTTGGACCAAGATATGAATTTTCATAAAAGATTTTTTGAGGAGGTTAAACCTTTTATTAATAAAGACAGTAACATCATTTTAGTTGAAAATGCTGGTGGTATAACTGCCGAAGACATAATTGAAATTGCCGGTAATGATTACGATATTGTTGTCGGTGAATATAATAGATATGGTTGGGTAAGAGATTCAAGATTCTACACAATTGTTTTAAAATTAAAATAATATGAAGGGAATGATATTTGCAGGATGTTCTTTTACATGGGGACAAGGATTATGGTTTTATTCGGATTTAGAAAATATGTACTACCCTGATACACCATTTAAATTTGATGTTAGTAAAGTTAAAGACCCTGAATTAAAATATAAGGATACGGTTAGATTTTCTAAATTGGTTGCAGACCATTTTGGTACATTTGATGTTCAGAAATCAGGAAACGGTGGTAGTGAGGATACTTCATTTTCATTTATTGACCAATTGTTTATTGGTGGTAGTAGATCAGATATTACAACTGAAAGAATGCAGTATAATGATATAGATTATATCATATTACAAACATCACAAATATATCGTAATAGATTTGAATTTGAATTAGATGGTGAAACTGAATTTGCTGTTGTTTGGACCAGTGGTAATGGACACAATATGGAAAAATTTACCAAATGGTGTGAAATTAATAATTTATCCTTTGATGAATGGTTAACCCTACATTTAAAAACTCAAACTGAAAGGATTTCAAAAAGATTTAAGGAATTTGAAGAACGTGGAATAAAAACGTTAATTTTGTGTTGGGAGAATGATTACTTACCCTACATTAAATCGGACCCTTTCTTAAATGAAAGATTTATTCGGTTAAAGCACGAAGGTGAGGAGTTTGATTCTATTATGAAATTAATGGATAAACATAAACATATGGAGATTAGACATGATTACATTTCATTTGTTAATCCTCCATTAGATGGTCACCCATCAAAAGATTGTCATAGAGTAATTGCGGATTCTATTATTTCATTTATAGAATCAAATTATGAAATACCAAAAACTGTTTATCCAAAACAAACACCTGAAGTAGATGAGAGAAATGTACTAACAGGTGAATTACTTAAAAACGAAAATAAAAACAAAATAATATGAGTTCACCAGAATACACACCGTACAAAGATGCGTTAACTAATTCAATGACTTATTTAGGTCAACAAGAGGATACTGTTTTTATCGGTCAACAAGTTCTTTGGCACGGTAACCCAATGAGTACAACTATCGGTGATGTACCTAAAGATAAACTAATAGAACTTCCCGTTATGGAAGAATCTCAAATGGGAATGTCATTAGGAATGGCAATGGCAGGTAAGTTTGTGATTACATTCTATCCTCGTTGGGACTTTATTGTATGTGCAACAAATCAATTAGTGAATCATGTCGATAAAATTGGATTAATGTCTCAAGGTAATTGGAAACCTAATATGATTATTCGTTTAGGTAAGGGTTCCGATAAACCTTTAGACCCTGGTCATCAACATAGAGGTGACTATTTTACTGAATTTGAATCAATGTGTCCAAACATTACGTTTCACGATTTAGCCAAATGGAATGACATTGAAACTATATACAAAAACGCGTACACCAAAGGTGGTATACACGTTATTGTTGAATATCCTGAATTATATTACGTTAATTAGTCCAGTGTTGTTTATTAAGATGATATATGTCAACGGGGACTCTTTTCATGTGTTCCCCTTGACGTAAATAACTTCCAATCGTCTTATAACCACTCAAAATTGATCTTCTGTACTTATCTGTACTGTTATTATCATCCGAACCATGAACAAGGTGAGAATGAATTAAAAGAGCCTGACCCTTTTTCAATGTTGCATATATTTTAGGGAAGTTATGACCTTCAGGCATCTTACTTGGTTTTCCTCTTTCATTACCCCAATTTGATGGGTTTGTTTTAACTCTTTCTTCGTCTACTTCAATATCTAATAAGGGTAAATAATGTGAACCTTCATAAGCCCACAATCCACCATTAGATTCATCCGTATCGTCTAACGCAATACTCACGTTAGCAATTGTATTCCACACAGATTGACTATAAAAACCGTCTTGATGTGCATCTCTACCTAACTCTCCGGGTGGTTTGAAATATGCCCAAGTTTGAACACCTTCAATCTTCTCACCCAAAACTAATTCCATATACTCGATTGCTTTGGGGTGAGCAAATATTTTCTCAATATATCCAGAATCTTTATGTGGATGCATGTATGGTTCATATTCGCCCCAAACTCTATCAGACCTAAATTGACGTGAATTTCTTAATTGGTCTAATTCTAAATTAACCTTATCACACTCCTCTTCTGTTAGTAAATCAACGATAGAATAACCTTTATATTTCCAATCGTTTAATATACGTTCTTTTTCATTTTGGTCCATCATATCTTATTTTTTTATATAATTATAAAGTTCGTTAGCAATTATTTCGTAACCTGTTTTGTTTGGGTGAATACCTCCGATATCTTGTTTAGAAATCTCAATTGGTTCCCATATATTTTCAAGTTTGGTATCAATCAAATACTCCTTAAAACACTTTTCACCAAACTTCCAATAATTTTTTTTATTGATGTGTTCAGTAACATCATCTTTGGGTTCTAAATTGATAACCATACTTTCAAATGCGTCACACATCAAATATGATATACCATAATTCTCCATTAATTTTTGAAGAAACAGAATGTAATTTTGATTTACTATGTTGTAGTAATTTTGACTGAACAATTCTCCAATATAGAATTCTTTATATGATTGCAGAAAGTCATCATATTTTTCATTACCACTTTTGTATGAATTAATAAATCCGTTTGTTGATGTTTCAAACAATTGTTTAATTGACCAACTTATCCATTCATTGTTAGGAAGAAACGGAACATTGTCTCGTAAAGAAGATGACCACATAATAATTACGAGATCATCTTTCGATACTAAACCATCAACAATATCAGAAACAACATTGTTGAATATTTTTAAATTAGACTGACCGGATAATCCATTATTCACATAAGTCAAAGATAGTTTCTCGGATAAAATATTAACCCACGAATGTTCATTTCTGAATTTGCGTAGTTCATTTCTATCAACGATACTTTTCTCAACTTCAACGTCAACTCCTTGACCTTCAGTCCAACTATCTCCGTATGCTCTTAATATCATATTATCCTTCTAACTCTGTATTATTTTTCCAACTGATTTCCCAATCTTTAAATTCTGCAGCTAAACAATCGATTTTATAATCTTTTCTACCACCAACAATTTCTTGAATTTTGTTTTTAGCCGTGTTTCTAATTCCATTGATACCGTGAGTTAACGATAACATATTTGGACCTGCAGCTCCACTTCTTACATTTGATTCGTTTTGCCAAATGTGTGCATTCATTTGTGATAACACCACAATTGCACGAATAACTTCAGCCGTAATAATTCCTTTTTTCTCATCAAGAATTAATTGGATGTCGTGTACGATGTCATCAATTTCTTGAGCGTATTCCGCTTTATGTTCTGGCAATTTTACCTCTTTTAATTGTGAGATAGATAATCTATCGATTAATTCAGATAATGTTGGCAAGTATCTTCTTTCCATGTTTTTTGTTTGTTTTTAATATATTATTATCAGTTTTTAATATGTGTTCAAATATGACTTCAGCAATTGCCTCATGTCCTTTAATACTTGGATGTGCACAGTTAGTAATATAACCATTAGGACTTAATTTCTCAAGATTCTTTGCAAAATTGTAATATGCAAAATCGGTATCTGTAATTAAATCATCACGACCTTCTAAATGACATAAGTAATCGGCAAAACTTTTATAACCATTAGGATAAAGAAACTCATCCCATTTAATGATGTCAATTAATCTTTCAGCATAATCAGGATTATTCTTCTTTAGATAGTTTTCACTATCAGGTAATTCATCATCATTTAAGATGTTCTCTAAAAAATACTCACGATTATATTCGGGTCTGAACGCACTAGTGATGATTAACTTTGCATTATGTAGTTTACACCAAGTCTTTAGTTCCGCAATTGTCATTAGTAATTCGATAATTGCAGTTCTATTACTATAATTGTACTTACCATATGCGTCCCATAATTCACCATCCTCATTAATTAGATTCGATGCCGGCCATATGGTGTTAAAATGTATGTGTTCAAAAAATTGTTTATGTACAAAATCAAATCGTTCTAATCCTGACAACATAAACACAACTATCTTTTCTTGAATGGAATCAAAATCAATTTCAGGATGTAAGTAAAGTTCTTTTACTGCACCTCTGTTACCTCGACCAATCATACCCATATTAATTGGTATGTAATTAACTAAATGATTTTTACATAGTTGGTGGACCCACGAATTTTCATAATACGCAATTTCATAGTCCCAAGTTTCTAATGTTTTTATTTTATCGACATCCCAATTACACTTTTCCCATAATTCTTCAGAAACTGCACCCGCACCTTGAGTAAAACTATCACCTAAACCAATAACAACTTGTTTATGTGTTCTAGCTTGTAGTTTTCTAATTATATCGTATTTGTACCAATTAAACATTTGTTAACTTTAATATATGTTCGTATATAACTTTAGCGATTTCCTTGTGTCCTAAATAAGATGGGTGCGCACATTTAGTGATATAACCTTTAGGAGTAAACTTATCAAAACTATAACCAAATTCATAATATGGCCACGATGTCTTTTCGTTTATAAGATCCGTTCTTTCTTCCAATGATAATAGGAAGTCAGTTACACAATTAAACCCGTTAGGACGTAAGAATTCGTCCCAATTAATCTTGTTTACCAATGATTTAATATGTTCAGGATAACGATATAATGTGTTGAATATATCTTCACCTCTAATCTTTTCAAAGAAAGTCTTCTCATTAATTTCAGTACTAAATGCACTTGTCACAATAAGTTTTGCATTGTGGGCTTTACACCAAGTACTTGCCTCCGCAACATTTAATAATAATTCAATAATTCCAAATCTATCACACCAAATACGTTCAGCGTAGGCTTCCCACAATTCTTTATCAGGTGTTTTTTCACCGATATTTGGCCACATAGTTGTGAAGTGTGAATGTTCAGCATAATCGTGATAAACGAAGTCGAATCTTTCCATTCCCGTTAACATGAATACCACAATCTTTTCTTTGGCAACCTCAAGATTTAATTCAGGATGTAGATATAATTCTTTAACCGCAGCACGATTACCTTTACCAAGTGCACCAAGATTAACAGGAATGAAATCAGTTAAATGATTTTTACAAATTTGATTCACCCACGAATTTTCATAATTTGATGTAAGGATATCAATATTATCATCCTTATTCATCTCATCTAAATTCCAATTATACTTTTCCCATAATTCAGGGTCACAAGCACCGGCACCTTGTGTAAAACTATCACCAATACCAATTAGTATCTTTGAATTCTCATCAATCTTTATATCTTTTTCTTGCCAAGGATACATTCTAAATCAATTTGTTGTTAAATGCTTTATTGTAGTATTTTTCCAACTCCGCA